>Ga0325414_1004249_pt1 | contig 14960 bp, 15 predicted proteins | sample PopdelMetagenome_8_FD_206183 | JGI IMG/M metagenome (GOLD analysis project Ga0325414, IMG submission 206183) | Populus deltoides microbial communities from Bellville, Georgia, United States - Leaf-PdKOR-R3 | ecosystem: Host-associated > Plants > Phyllosphere > Phylloplane/Leaf | place: USA...
TATATAAAACATTTTGTAATATATATTTGCACATAAAAAAAATTATAAGCGTAAATAAAAAAAATTATGCATATTTATAATTAAATAAATAAAAAATAATGTATGTTAAAAAATAAATAAAAAATTATTAATAACAAATAAAGAAAAAATAAAAAATTGATAGACATATATAGATTAAAAATAATTGATATTGTAATAGAGACCTTTCACCCGGTTGTTTTGAATGATATGTTTATCAAATCAAATTTTCATTCAATCAAAAAATAATAAAAACAAGTACACATGAAATTGATTGAGTAAAAAAAACAAATATTATCTAAAAATAAATATGTTTTTTTATATAAAACATTAAAATAATTATAAATGAATTAAAATAATCTCTTAAAACACTAAATACATATAAAATAACTTAAAAATAAATGTCATTTAAAAGGAGCTATATATATATATATAAACAAAATAAAAGAGAGAATGAGTATTAATTTAAATATAAATAAAAATAATAATTTCAAAAATACAAATAAAAAAGCATCAATTTAAAAAAAAAAGTCAAGAGCTACTTGGCTTAACATATTTCGTTAGGGCTATATTATTATTTTTTATTGCAAATTGGCTGAAAATCAGGGTTGATTGTTTTTTACTCATAAACTCATTTTGCAATCCATTTTTTACTCCAAACACATAAAAAAAATATCATATGAACCTTGATAAACCTATATATCCATAACCTCAAAAAACCATTTTGAAACCTGAAATCAATCCGAAATAAAAAAAAATCTTCCCGACTGAAATTTGTTTTTTTAGGCACTTCCTAGGTAAAAAAAAGCACTTATACCGAGCTCCGCTCATCAAATGGAACTATTTAAAATAAATATCAACTATTTTGGTGACTTAAACCGGCACCAACAATATTTTTCTCTCTACCACCGGAATTTGACAACCTCTCTCTCTTTCTCTCTCTCTCTCCTCTCTCAAATCATACCAAAATCAACTTAAAAAAATATTGAAGGACGAAATATATATAATTTTTAAAGTGTAAAGACTAAATTAATTTTTTTTTGTGAACTTTGAAACCATCACTGTGGTCCCATGTCTTTCAATTTTGTCTTTAGTCAATAGATTTGATTTAATTGCCCTTGAATTTGATCTAAAAATGATGTAATTAAACAAAAAAAAGGATGGAATTAAAAATAAAGCAAAATTTTAAAATAAAATTATATAGTTTTTAAAATATGAGAACTAAATTAAACTTTTTAATGAACTTTGAAACTATCATTTATTTGTGGCGCCTTTTTAACTTTGGTCCCCTGTCTGTCAATTTTATCCTTTGTCAACAAATTTGATTCAATTGCCCTTGGATTTGACCCAAAAGGATGCAATCGCATAAGAAAAAATTTGAGGACCAAATTAAAAAGAAATTGAGCAAGAAATCCACAGTAAAAGGGTTAGCAATGAATTTTGCACACGCGTTTTAGATTTTTAGTTATACTCAATATTCTTCTGTAGGTGGCGCATGTGGTTGTTGAACCTTCCATCCATGTGTTTTAACGAATATAGCTGTAAAATTTGCTGAAGCAATCGAGATTTTATCGTTTTTAGACACAGCTCACCTAATTTGAAGGGTTCGAAATCGTGAAAAGTCAGGAATTGCACTGTCTAATGCGTTGTCGCAATCTGAACTAAGAATTATCTTGTAATTGGTGTTTGATTTTAATTTGATCATATCACATGTGACAGAAAATACTTTTCGACGGAAACCAAAAAGAAAGAGCATGCATTCATTGCATTGTATTCAAAGACCCCTTAGAACTTTCACTACACGTTGAGGTCCTGAGTGTGGAAGCAGCTTAACAAACCCAGATCATGTGGATAGCAAGCAAAAAGTTGCCTTTACATGCTGGAATCAAAAGGTTCTCACCTGTGAACATGGCACAGCTGTTCCAGGTTTTGTTTTGGGGTCCCACAAGCCTCCACAAAACCTTTATAAATACCCCTCTGCCCTAAGCCCTCTAAGAGCACACAAACAGCACTAACAAGCACACAAGCTCTATAATATACTCGAAACACCAATCTTTTCTTTCGCCATATATTTTGCTTTCTGTCTTCATGGCTCAATTAGCGAGCACATTCAAGGCTGTGGCCATCTTCTTTGTTGTGGCAATGTATTCTGCTACTGTTACTGCTCAAGATTTTGAGATGGCACCAGCACCTGCGCCAACAATGGACAAGGGAGCAGCCTGTTCTTTGGGGATGTCTGGGGCGGTGTTTTGCTCAACCCTGTTGTTGTCTCTGCTTGCTCTCTTGAAGCATTAAGTTACTTTAGTTATGATGCTGTTCGCTTGACATTCTTTTCGATAAATTGTTTGAGGGACTTGTGTATCATTATTTGGCCTTTTATTCTTGATTTCATTATTTGTTAATGCATAAAGAGAAAGATGGTTTGATAATGTACATGATTTTATTCTATGTTGATATATAGAGTAAATAAAATATGGTTCATAATATATTATTTTTAGTGAATTACTTTATTTTTTGCCATTATTTTATTACGTTCTTGTGATCAGGTGCTCTTTTTTCTTCCATATTTGTATTTGCTATACCTTTAACCGTCAGAATACTGTACATACATCATAATAATTCACATAAACTAGGAGATGGCACAAATCTTCGTGAACGCAGCCCTGAGAAGAACTCAACTTGCTCATCTCCTGAGTTGGAAGCAGTTTTAAGAAATCATGGACTGTTCCATATTTTTGCCTCTAGAGAAGATTCAGTTTTTGGTAATTGTCAGACCATTCGAAGACATTCTAAATTATGACAAAAATTATTCGATAGGGAAAACATTAGTGCTTGCAGTATTTGATGCTAGAAGCTGGAGTTCATTATTTTTTTTAGCATGTAATAGTAATTACAGACTTCATCTTACCAAACTATGGATCAAAGGTTGATTTTTATGAATTCACCGTCACAGTTGAACACAATAAAAAGAATTATGGTATGCCTGTGCTTTGGGGATTTTACTGTCCATCATCGTTTAATTTTAGCATTTTTTTTTTCTCATATATAGATATAAAGAATAAGAAGAAGGGAACAACATCCCTCTAAATGTTGGAACAAAAATAGAAGGAACGAAGGAAACACAAAACCATGGTTCACAACAAAAGCTATATGTCCTAACGGAACAGTCCAACCGCTTCAAACCTTGAGAAAAATGGAGAGGAATTTAGTGATGAAAATGGACTATCCCGAAGTGCAGTGGAAGCCTATTGACCCTTTCTTCCGAGGAAACAAGAGCATTTACTGGGGAAGTGGCAAGCTTGGCGAGATATATTGTCCTGTCTTGGATGGTAGTCGGAGATTTTAATGATACTTTATTGGTCTTGGAGAAGGTTGGGGGGTAGCAGTAGATATGAGGTGATGTATTAGATTTGGAAGATGGGTGCAAGATCGTAGATTGGTAAATTTAGGGAGTTAATGGACATAAATTCACTTTGAGAGGAGCTGAAACACTGGGTTATAGCAGGGTTTATGAGAGGTTAGATAGAGGTTTTGGGAATCATCAATGGAGGATAAAATTTCAGGAAGCTAGAATCAGAGTATTACCTAGAGTTCGATCTGATCACCACCCTATTTTGGTGGAATTGTTAGACCAGAGTAACAGACAGCATAATGTCAGATTGTTTTGTTTTAAGGCAGCGTGGGTAAGTCATGAAAATTTTGCAGCTTTTATCTGGAATAACTGGGAGTGTAGGAGGTATTTAACTGATAATTTGGATTCTCTGACTCTCCAATTGAAAGATTGGAACAGATTTGTTTTTGGCAATATTTTCCAACGGAAGCGGAGGGTACTGACTAGGCTTAATGGGATCCAGAAATCTTTACCAAAGTCTAGGAATAGATTTTTGGGTAGATTGGAGAATAAGTTGTTAGCAGAGTACTATCAGATTACCAGGAAGGAGGAAATTCATTGGTTTCAGAAGTCGAGATGCAAATGGATTATTTATGGGGACAAAAATTCTTCCTACTTCCACACAAAGACAGTCATCAGAAGGCAGAGGAATAAGATCAGAATGCTGAAAAATGACAGTAATGTTTGGGTGGAGGATGAGGACTTTTTGAGGGATATGGCCAGGTTGTTTTATCAGAATTTGTTTAAAAGAGAAGATTCCTTGGTTTAGGGAGTTAAGCTTCATGACAGTTTTCCAGAGATTGATCAAGCTCACTTAAGTCAGTTAGCAGAGCCGGTATCTGATGAGGAGGTTAGGGCTGTAATCTTTGACATGAAGCCTTATACTACACCTAGGCCAAATGGTTTCCAGCCTTTTTTTACCAATCTTAGTGGACAGTAGTAGGCCAGTCAGTGTGTGAGATTATCAAAAACATTTTTCATGGGCAGTCTAAAGGGGCAGAGGTGAATCAAACTCATTTGATTCTTATTCCGAAAATGAATGCTCCAGAATATCTCTACAAGTTTAGACCAATTGGTCTATGCAATGTTAGCTTCAGAATGGTGTCTAAGATTATTGTGAAGAAACTCAAATTGATCTTGCCGAATCTGATTAGTAAGGCCCATAGTAGTTTTGTTATAGTGGCCTAAAAGGTAGTGCAATCTATGAGATAAATGAAAAGGAGAAAGAGAATGATAGCTATCAAGGTGGATCTGGAAAACGCTTATGATATATTACAGTGGGATTTCATTAGAGATACTCTTACTGAGGTAAGATTGTCAGTTGATATGGTTAATTTGATCATGAAATGCATTTAATCTACATTTATTAATGTGTTATGGAATGGTAAACCTACTGCGGCTTTTAATCCATCTCGAGGCATAAGACTAGGGGACCCATTATCCCCTTACATATTTGTTTTATGTCTTAAAAGATTGTCGCAACTTACTAACAGGGAGGTTGAGCAGGGAACTTGGTGACCTTTCAGAGTCAAAAGAAATGGTCCTTGTGCTTCTCATCTATGTTTTGCAGATGATGTGCTTTTATTTGCTAAAGCGAGTACTGATCAAATGGATAGGATTTTAGGTTGTCTGGAATCCTTTTGTGAAGTTTCAGGTTAGAGAGTTAATATGGCTAAGACCAAAATCTTCTTTTCGAAGAATGTTTCTCATGCTTTAACCAATAACATTAACAGAATCAGTGGTCTTAAGACTACGAAAGATTTGGGGAAGTATCTTGGTGTACCCCTGCTTCATCAACGAGACACGAAGCAAACCTACAATTATATTATTGAAAACTTGCAAAGTAAACTTGCTAGGTGGAAATCAAATAACTTTTCTCTTGTAGGGAAGATTACCTTATGTAAGGCGGTGCTCTCCAAAGTTCCTCTTTGTCCTATGCGATCGGCATTGCTCCCAAAGAGCATTTGTTATGACATTGAGAAGTTGTGTAGGAGATTCATCTAGGGTCAAAAGGATAGGAGAGATAGGGTGCATTTGGTGAATTGGAAGACTATATACCAGTCTAAGGTAGTAGAGGGTATGGGTTTTAAAAGAAAATGGATAGCATGAATAGGGTTTTCATTATGAAAGTGGCCTAAGGAGTATTCTAGAATGGTAATAGTTTATGGGTGTGGGTCTTAAGGTCTAAGTACGTTAAGGAGCAAGAGCTTAATCCAGGTTTTCAAGATAAGAAAAGAGATTCAGCTTTGTGGAAGGGTATTTGTAAAGTGTGGCCTTGTGCCACACAAGGTTTAAATTGGACTTTGGGTTGTGGAAGAATGGTGCTGTTTTTGAGTGACTTTTGGTTGAAAGGGTATGGCCTTTGAATCTGCACATTATTCAGGATATTCCTGAGGATTTGTTGAATTGCTCGATAGCTGATATGGTAGATGATGGAGGCCAGGATGTGGGAAACATTTGCTCATTTACTTCCATTCCAGGTGGTTATGATCTTGGTAGGTTACAATCCTCCTACATCATATATGGGGGGGGATAAAGCTTACTGAAGGCATTCTGCAAGTAGCCAATTCTCAGTTAAATCGGCTTATCAGTCTAGGAAGAGAGTAGAGATTTTCAACAAGAATATGACCCTTTGTGAAACATCATCTGGGATTGGAAGGAATGAAAGTCTTCCTTTAGACAATCGCTCATGGTGCTATTATGACAAATGAGGTTAGATGGAGAAGGAGAATTACAGCTAACCCTTTTTATGGTCATTGCTTGACAGATGTGGAAACAATCATCCATGCTCTTCGAGATTGCCTAAGAGCACGTGGGGTTTGGGATAGAATTGTTAGGGTTGGAGAAAGGGAGGTTTTCTACTCCCACAACTGGTACACCTGGCTAGTAAACAATTTAAGAAGTAATCATAAGAATTCTAGTAGGAAGGATTGGGCGATTGAATTCGGGGTTGCATTATAGCAGATATGGAAGGAGAGAAACCAATAAATTTTTGGTTCTGTTGCTATTTCTTCCCATAACACTATTCATGTAATCAGGAGGCTAGTTGATGATATCAAACAATATATGTTTGGTGAATCTGGAAACAAATAATATCAAGCATATGGATTTTATAGGGTGGAGATACCCTCCAATAGGTTGGGTGGAGATTAATGCGGATGGTTGTAGCAAGGGAACCCAAGAGTGGCTGGTAGTGCTGGTGGAGTCATAAGGGATGATATGGGAATGTGGATTGTTGGTTTTGCTATTAATATTGGGATTTATATGCGTCAGTATGTGCAGAACTCCCCCTTTGTGGGGGTCCGAACCCCTACGAGGGAGCAGAAGAGGGAGGAGGAAAGAAGCAGTTACTAATGGTTTGAAATTAAGCTTGGTCCAAAGTATTCCAACAAATTATTTTGGAATTAGATGCTACCTTGGTTATTGATTTAATCATTAAAGATAAGATTAACATTGACAAGAATTATAATTTAATCATGCAGGCTAGAGAAGTTGTCAAAAGACTGGGAGGTGCAGGCGTTTCATGTCTATAGAAAAGCAAATTCAGTAGCGGATTAGCTAGTCAATTATGATTTATCCAGAAGTTTATTTGATAGATCATCTAGTCTTCTTAATGACCTTCCTGTAGGTCTTTATTATAGTTTGTATTATAACATAATTGAATATATTTTGTATTACAACATAATTAAATCAACTTTGTCTCGCTTAATTTAATTGGGCTTTCAACCTAGAATTTAACCCAAAAAACAACATGAGCTTTTACACCAAATAAACTACCATGCCAGACACAAGAAATCTGGCTTAAAACAGAAGAAAAAAACATCCGCCTCACATGGAAATCTAGCATCTAGAATTCTTTCATTACGAACTTGGACCTACTTTCACATTAGATTCCATACATAGATTAAGCAATTTGTGTGAAAAAATCGTTTCTGAAGCAAACACAACAAAGAGGACCTTGAATAAGAAAATAGCACATGAGATGTGGAGTTCGAGAACCAACCAAATGCCACCAACAATTTCAAGCTTTGTGATGGAAGCGGTAAAATAAATTCCACTTTGTAATCGTCATAAGATGTACATGGCTTAGGTACAAATGAATTACATCGTATCAAATCTCATGTATACCTCAAAGTTCAAAACTTTTATACAGAGGCAACACCAGTATGATATGCACCACAACATCCTGACATTGTCCTCAAAACTTCAAATTATTACAAACCATTAGGGCGAAACCCAGTAGTTTTCGCCGTCCTTTCTGGTGTGAGGGAAGCAAACTATAATCGCAAACATCCATTATTCAAATCATTTTCCTTCACAAGTACATAATTTATCAAAGCTGTTCAAAACCTTTCAATGCCTTGACATGTTCTTCGTTTTATTATTTCAAAATAACTTAAGATGCAGCTTATAATGACACAACGGCACATCTTTCAGCTTCCCACAATTAGTCTCCTCCAGAAAGCCATCCTACATTTGACACGAAATTTCATGAGGGTTTTAGGAAGCATAAAAACTCTTTTTAAGTTGTGAGAAAGTAGATACAAGTGGGATATCGCAATATGGCCTAAATAATACCCACCCATAAATGTTTAGATTCGAAAGCGACTCAAAGCACCCACTTATTATTCAACCACAAGGAAAATCTAAGTGTAATTCTTTGCCAACTTTTAAGTTTATCTTAAGACGACAAATAATTTCCCTCCAAACTGAATTTTATGCACGCCGCCTGCAACCCCAGAGCGTCATTTAAATCCATAGAAGAGAATCTACCAGAACAAAACTCCAAAGGTGGGAGCAACTATTGAAAGTATAAAACGAAACATCACAGGAATAAAGAGACCCAAAATTTCCGTCATGTTCACATGTTGTTTAAATGATATTTCTGAAGAATGAACCCTTGAACAGAGTTGAAGTATTTCATGAAATCCCATCAGCTCAGGTTTCACAAGGAAATCCAAGGAAAGAAATGATGAATGGTATAGCTGCTGATGGTTAGTAAACAAAACTATCACAACACAGATTATGTAGTTAGAGCCAGGAAGATTGGGAGAATTCCATGCATTTTCACTACAAATTTGAATGTTAAAGTCAAACCTAAACTTAAAAAACACAGGAGAACATTTTTAAAAGCAAAACCTCAGAAAGTCCATCATACAGGATAAACTGATGGGTGTGGAATATAATACTCACAAGGCAATTTACCTCACAAACAACATGATTCGGCACTGGAGATTGAAGACCTTCCACAATAAAGTTGAGTGCATGTCTTGACATTGATAGATATCCTGCATATTTTGAGATGGTTAAAGGCACAGTTACTTCGACCATTAAGAGACAGATGTTGCACAAGCATGCATGTCTGTCCACATAACACTAGCATGTGCACATGACAGAATGCTCAGGCATGTACAGTTCAGAAATCAGGGATCTGAAAAACCAAATCACTGCTCACAACTTTAAACTTACCTTTAAAAGCATTCAAACACCACCAGCTCACCTTATTTGTAAGCTACCGAGGAAATCAGACAGCCTGAGAATAAAACAAATTATTAATGGAAGGGATCAAACACAACAGTTAAATAAATGAAAGACAAGAGTGTCATCAGCTACTTATGTGAAACATTAAGAGAGTAGGATCAAAGCGAACCAGATATTTTTAGCTATCACAGTCTGTCCATCATCAGCTCCAAGATGACGTAAAACAACTTCCTCCAAGCGGCCATCTCGATATGCATGCTGCAAATTGAGAATAGCGATGATCGAGAACTTTATGAGACACTGAAGTTGTTAGCATAAAATGTGCAGAAAAGCAACACAAGATTGAGAAGTTATCCATTCATGATACCATATCAATGTTGCTTCTTATGGTCACATACTGAGCCATCATTAGTGGCCCATCCATGCAACAATACAATTTCATGTTCCTACCTTCCTTTCTTTCTTTGTTTTTTTGTTTTTTTGGCTCAAGGCTGTTCATTCAAATTCTATCAAATCCAAAGTAACGTTTTACCAGTAGTCCCACTTAATAAACCATCAAAGGTTTGCTACTTCTACTCTGGAAGAAAACGTAAACAAGAATAGCTTGACTTCATCAATCAGAAATTGCTTACTCGAGTATAACAGCTAGTCAGAGAAATTTTAAGAGCGACAGAATAACTTTCTGAAAACAGAATCATTATGAAATCCACATGCCTTAACAGCACAAGAAAAGACTCTTTTTTTCTTATTACTAATATGCAACAAAAGCAGGTGCTTGAAATCTTGTCTATTTACAAAAGCATTTCTTAGCTGGTTAACTTCCAAGCAAAACTGCCAAAAACATACCACAAAAGAGAACCAAAACAAAAGCAGAAAAAACAACACTTTAATCAGGACAAATACATTTTCATAAATACGAAAGAAAAACAATTAAGAAATTGCGAGTTCCATCTTTCCCAATGTGATTGTAAAAAAGAGCTGCTAGAAAGCCAAAAAGACTAACCCAAAAGATAAAGCAGAAGAAATGTTTCCAGCATGCTAAATTGGTTTCAAGTATACATATGTAAGCTCATGCTCAAAATAGATAATTGTCCTGATCACTGAAAAGAGTAGCCTGATCTAAGATCCAGCTACACTGCTAAAAAAGCCATTTTCATCACTTGATCCTCAGCACAAAAGATTTGTGCATGGACAGGGCATCCATGGAGAGGGTCTGTGATATGTTAATTCTCATAGATACAAGGTGGAGGCCTATATGCAAAACAAATGTAGTGAAGGAATGATCATCAGAAACATCATTAAAGGTGCATAAATGATGGGTAGAAGAACAACATGAAGGTTGTTGCAAAACATCAAGAACAGGGTGGTTGCATGTGCAATGGAAAGATGATGATAGAGATCAGAGGCAGATGAGATAATAGCAGGTAGTGGATATGTATCAAGATGGGTTGCTACTTCTGTTTGCTAAGTTGACAAGGCATCCTGTTGCATTTTTCATCCCAAAAATGCAGTGGTGCTTCTATAAACAGCATTTCACTGCTTTTGTGGATACCAAGTGAATTTCATTGTTCCTTGATTTGTAAACATTTTCAATTCAATTGGTCATTCTTGAATGAAGATTCACTAGGCATCAAATTTGTACTGTGCGCTCATGCTTTCTCAAGATTAGCCAGATTGTGCAGTGTTCCTTCATACCTTGTCAACTGTTGCTACCATGATGTGCCAGCAACGACAAAAATTCCTATAAAACTATAAACACCTATATAACAGTACATGCTGCTAGTCACCAAAGATGACCAGCATATAGCAAAATGTTGCACATTGATTAAATACATACAGACAACACATAATGGATTCTGTAAATTCCAGCATAAGTCAATTGATTGAGATATTCACATGCACCATTAGAATAAGCATATTCGTTACTGTCTCCCTCCTTTGTAGATTGTATGGACATAGACATAAACATAAATTGAACATAACATGCACAGAAACACATAGACAATATTTGTTCATAGGATCATGCTACGCTGCAGTTCAGATTTTTTTTTTTTTTAAGCATAAAGAAAAATGTACAAGAGTTACTAATGTATTTTATATTTGTAAGATTTAGATTATGAACTAAAATTTTAATGTATCTAAAGTAATTTTTTTTTTTCAATTATTGAGCCGACAACATCTTCGATCAACTCGAGCTAACCAAAGCTATCCCCTAGAACCCATGACTTTAATCAAATAGAAATATGAACATGAAAATCATTAAAATAATTTTTTTTATTATGATTAAAAGGTTATTATTCAGATACAATTCATAGAATAAATTACTCCACTCAAATCTAATATATTTGAAAAATGCAGATATTTTGAATTCAATTTCTAAATTCTAAACCAAATTTGAAATAATAACTCAAATATATTCTTAATGAATTTAAAAATTCAATATATTTAATTATGATATTTTAAATAAAATAATTTAGAAAAAAAACCAAAAATTAAATTAAAAGAAAAACCAAATAGGCCAGGCCATGGGCACGAGCCTGGCTTGAATTAAAAAGCCTAGGCCGTGCACATTGGCTTTTTTTTAATTTTAGCCTTATGATCTCCCAACTCAAAACACCCTTCAAACAATTCAAAAACACAAAATCAAACCTTAAAAAAATCTCTCTCAAATCGATCTACTTTTACAAACAACAAGAAGGCCTAAAACCACCACCATCAAACTCCTTTTGTCGAATGAAAACCGACAACTTTCTCTCTCCTCTCCATTTTCATACTAGTTTCTCTCTACTCTCTCTAACCCGTAGACTAAAAAGTAAACAAAATGAACTTGTATACCAAAATAAAAATTGTCACGAATTTGGAATTAGCCATATATTTTCTTCGTGTTTCACATTTTAGTCTTTTATCTTTTAATTTGCTATTTTAAATTTTTAATCATAATTTCAAGCCTAATTTCATCTTCTTAGGCTGTAGAAGGGTCTAATTGCTAGAGAAAAAAAAGTTTGAAACTAAAAAAAAAAAACTAGAGGCGCTTCATTGTTCATATGCAGTGTAGCTAAATAAGAAAGGCGAAGTCTTTTAGATGTGTAAGATAATGGCAATAGTATATCATCTGAGTAATTGAATCCTTCCCTTCCTCCTAGAGCATCATATGCTCCTCTCCACTTGTGGCACTATTACTGCTACCAGTCAGTTTATTTGGTAAAGTCTTCACTTTCAGTCCAAAGGGCTGAAAGCTAATCATGCTCACTACAAGAGAGGAATGGGATCACAAGGGAGGGGAGGACACCCCTTTATGCATGCAAAAGATATAGAAAAGAAAACTAGGGCTTGAAATCTAACTCTACTTTCTGTAAAAAGCCACTTCCACACTTTCCTAACCCCAGCAGGACTGTGTAAGGCTGCCACAGAGGCACATATATAGCACCAAAAAATATGTGGGTGCACGTGTGAAAAGCAACATTTAAGACAAAAAAAAGGAGTCTTGAACATATCTGAGGTTACTGCCTAGCAGCACATGTTAGAAGCCAATAAGAGAAGCATTCACCAGCAGGGAAAAGGAGAAAAAATGGGGCAAACGCATCTTCAGATGATAGATAGTTTTTGGTTGTCTAGCATTTAATGAGCAAAAGAAGAGTTGACAGAAGAAAAATGTCCACACTACAATGAGAATCTCAACATAACATTCCAATGAACAGACCAAGAGGGCACTTTACCTTGTAAAAACAGCTGGTTCCAAATGGGCAATTCCCATTCCCAAAGTCGAAGTGTTTACAATCTATTGACCTATAAAACTCAAAGTAATCAAATTATTATTCAACAAATTAAAAAAAATCTCGAGTTTTTTTGGTTATCTACCTGGTTTTTTGTCACCAGTACAATTTATATACATGAAACTAATAGCCTACATCATATCACAAAATAGCCAACCAATCTTCTCTGAGAATATGCAAGATGTTTCTGTTTTCCTTTTTTGCCATATCAAGAAAAATGACAGTTATGTCTTAAAACATTTCCAATATCAGAACATAAATTTCACAAATTCTTACAGAGTTATCCAAAAATATAACGATGATCCAGGAATTGGGTAGAAGGTAAAGAAGCAGTACACCTATGACAAGAAAATCACCTGAGTTTTGCCTTGTAGGTATCAACAATTTCCTGTTTTTCCTCTTTAGAGGAATACCAAATAACGCTTGGAATGACAAAGTATGAAAGCTTGCGACATATTGGGCAAGCCCTCAATGAAGTATTGACATCCATTCCAGAGGTTGGGGAACTACTACGCCAGTTCCTAATACATGATATGCAGAATGGATGATCACATTCTGATAGCAGGCCAAACTTTCGTTCAGCTGCCGTGGGCTTTGAAAGTACACGATCCAGGCATACACTGCATTCTATTTCTTGACTATATTTTAACAAATCAAGGTTCTTTTGCTTCTTCTCGCATGCTTTCAAATGTTCGTCTCTTTCTTCAGGTCTGAAAGGGTGTAAGCAATGCTTTCCACAATAGGCACACAAGTCACCGTGAATATGGGGGCATTTATCTCCACGAGGACAACTACCAGCAGCAGCAAATGAACAGATAGATCGGTCAGCTGGTTTAACATTCCTAGGCTCTAAAACCTCTCCATCTTCTAAGAAGTCATGTTGTGCAGACTCCAAATCCCATTCTGGTGCAGTGGGAGCAATAAAGGGTCTACTTGAAAGCTCTAGAGGAACACCCGGTACTGTTGTCACCCCATTCGATACATTTCTTGCAGGAAGGGCCAGGGACACGGAATTTGAGCCCAGAGGTTGACGAGGAACTGTCAACGAAGATGATGCAGTAGATTCAGGCCTAGAAGGTTTAACATGTTCATATCGGCATCGACTACCATACGAGCAGATACCTTTTTGATAAAAGGTGCAAATCTGCATTAGCAAACAATTAAATATGACAATCATTTCACTGCATATAAACAATCAAACACAGAAAAGACAAAAAAAAATAAAAAAATAAAACCATTGCTAAAGCATAGTATTTACATTATTTGGAGGATCTTTCCAATCATGTGAAAATTCACAATGCTCCCCTTTCAAGCATGCCCCATGAGCAAAAAACTTGCAAAGTACCCTGAAACAATAATAATTATAAATAAAAAAAAACCCCACAAATCATGATCAATAGAACTCATTCGTACCCCCAAAACCAAAACGAAAAAAAAAAAGAAACAAAAAGCAAAATCCCATCTTCCACCTTATTGCATCCCCTTATCATCATTCAACTAAATACGTGAGAATCAACCATATCAAAAGCTCAATCTTGAAAAACAAAGTCTAGCACTTCCTAATCCATTAATTCCATAAATTTAACCACTAATATTTTAATCATTTCCCTACAATTCTATTAAAAGAAACACGCCATCAACTAAAAGCTGAAAAGCGTGCATTAATCACGAATTGATGATCACTAATCAAACAAACAAGAACATGAGCAAAATCCAAGAAAAAATAACAAGCAAAAAAATTTGAAAAGGTTAGAGAATTAATTACCTTTTAGACATGGAGAAGGATATTAATTTGAAAGAAGAGGAAAACGATTTTATTAAAAAAAAAGGAACAAGAAAAAGAAAGGATAACTGAAACCCTAGCCTGTCTGGTGCCTGTATTTGTTTAAATGGTTATTATTATTATATAATGATTAACAGTAGAAGCTGGAAAGAAAAGAAAAGGAGAACTAGAGGAGGAGATGAAACGGAAGCGAAATAGAAGGGTGTCGTCGATCATGTGAATTTGCAATTTTTACAAAAAAAAAAAGTGTCTCTCTCTCTCTTCTATTCTCTATCTATCTTCCAATTGGTGCGCTTTATCGCCTACTTGTTAGGGTTCATTTTGGCGGTTGTTTTTTTTTTTTAGGTTATAAATGGAGGCTAAAGCTCAAAATTAAATTAAATAAGGAAATACCGTTCCAATCAAGTCATAGTATAAAAATCAATACAAGTTCTCTAGAGGGTCATTAATAGTCGAATCCTCCCTAAAAAATGGATGCCTAGAAAGTCTAAAGTTAGCAAGTCAATCTGCAGCA
>Ga0325414_1004250_pt1 | contig 14959 bp, 9 predicted proteins | sample PopdelMetagenome_8_FD_206183 | JGI IMG/M metagenome (GOLD analysis project Ga0325414, IMG submission 206183) | Populus deltoides microbial communities from Bellville, Georgia, United States - Leaf-PdKOR-R3 | ecosystem: Host-associated > Plants > Phyllosphere > Phylloplane/Leaf | place: USA...
TAGCCATTATATTTATATGACCTCTATATCCTAGCTTGTCGTAGCTTCCAACTTAATTACCAAAACAAAGTAAAACAATAAAAATGGTTAAAACCACAAATTACCACACAAGAGGATCGATTACCTGGCCAAATACTATTCAACTTCGCACTCATCAATGGTGAGTTTACATTAATTAAGAAGTTTGGCATTGATTATCATTCAGAGTTTATAGCTAAGAGCCTTGCCCCCTCTCAGCCTCTCTCTCTGCGGATCTCTCTCGCTATGCATGTGCGCGCGCGCGCGCTCTTAAACAGGTATTAAACCAAACATGTCTGTCTGTCTAATTTGTCTGGCTTGTACAGAGCCGAAATATCAAATCGTTTTTTCATAATATGTATGTCTTCAGCAGAGCTAAAGCACAAAGAACAGCGAGCATGGACTATCCATTTTCTTGAATTTCATCATTAACTAATCAAACAATGCATTGATATATGGTTGATGATATTCATGAGTCATGCAAGAACTAATATATATCTTCTACAAGTTGTGATGAAAGCTCAAGGAGATTAGAAGCTGCTGGGAATTAGCTTGAGAAGAAGAAGAAGCTAAGAAGTGGAAATCAATTGGTAGTTATAAAGGGAGGAGACCTACCAGGAAGTTGCCATGGCTCGCAAGTATGCAAGTCAATTTCTACCAGAGTACCCTTCAAGACTTCTTCATTTGTGATCTTTTTGTAGAGGTAATGGCAGACAAGCTCTTCATCATTAGGATAAAACCTAAACCCGGGAGGCAGAGTTGCTCCAATGTCTCTTAGTCCCATGATAATTGTCTTTCGAAAGAAAAATCTGAAGTATAATATGCCAAGTTTAAAACAGGAAGCAAGATTTAGATATGTGGGAGAAAGGTTGGTATTGTGTGTTTATATACATGGTTAGGATGACAGGTGCCTTTGCCAGTTAGAATTTCTTATAATATTCTAGTAGCAGGCCATGCTTATGCAGCTAATTAGTTAAAGTGGGAAGTTTCAAGCAAAACCAAAGCTACAAGAAATCTTTTTTTGGGAGATTAATTGTTCTGAAATTAGATCAATTGGATGCCACATATATTGACAAAATCCATAGCTTTTTATTGGAGAAACCTTCCAAAACACCCCTTTTTTAATTATAATATAAATATTTCTTATTTACACTAATTCATCAACATTATATATATGAATATTATCTATCTATCTTCATAATTAATACCCTCTCTGTAGGCAACAAAAAACAAAGGGTACTGATATGAACATATGAACTTAATTTCACGTGTGTGCGTCCTATACATGCTGGCTTAATTAGCCAATATATAATTACTGAAAAATAAAAATAATATGATGATCAAGCGCTCATTATTAACACATATATCCATCCAATGTGTATATTCTTTTTTTTTTTTCTGGATTATGTGCTTTCTTTCTTTTTTCTTGCTGACCATTTTCCAATTACTTACGAAGATGGGTTACATGAATCCTCATATATTTATGTACACACAACGTGTGTATTTGGATATTTCTATAAATATCATGTAATTGATTCCTCTCGGCCATCATCACTACTTTGTTTAAAATGTTTGAATTCAAAACAGAGAGATCGATTATATTAAAAAATTATATAAATTATATTTTAGATTTCACCTAAAATTTTAAGTTTTTATTAAATTGAGATGGTTATTTCATAAATTATTAGCTGAATTTTTTTAAACCCTAATTAAGCTTTCTAAATTGTTAAATGATATGCATCGAATTGAGAATTAAAAAATAAAAAAATAAAATAAAATTGATAATAATTAATGATATTCCTTTTTTATTATTGCACAACTAGATCAATGCATATAATATACTCAAGTTATACGAAAATTAGGTGACAAATATTTTTTAGAATAATTTTTTTTTTGAACTACAATTGTGCATAAATAGAATAGATTAGCCATATTTTATCATGCCTACGGTACTGTTTTAGCTATTTTGGGGGTTATAATTAAGCTGTATTACGATTGATTGAAATCAAGTTGTCAATTAATTGATTAAATCAAAGGTCATGATTGACTAAACGATGCTGAGAGTGTTTTATTAAATAATTAATAATCGGTATGATCATTCTATATATGATCAGTGGGTCCATTGGTTAGATAAAATGCCCAAAAACAAAATGTCCCAAGCACGTGAACCATTTGATTGATCTTAGACCTATATGTAAACATGGACAGCTCGGGAAAAAAATCAAATTAAATAGCTGGAAATTATGAGAAATTAATATTGTTAATCATGAACTCGTTCATATATATATATATATATATATGCATCCGAGAGTCCGATCTGTTCAATTTTTTTTTTTTTTATCACATAAGAGTATTTTTTGGATTGATGCAAGGGATCCATGAAATACGGGGCCCACTAATGATGAAGGGTATCAGGCCCATATATCGATGCACATACATGCACATACATGGTGAACTTATCTAATTAATTTGGTATGGATTTTGTTTTCTAGGTGATAATGGAAATGAGGACAAAAGGATATTTGTCACAGCTTGTACTATTTAATGATAATAATTAAAGGGATGGCATGGTGTACATCATGACTAGACTGGGGTCACGACGGCTTAGCATGCCATTGATTGAAATAATAGAGACCTCATTTTTCACTACACATATCAACTTAAAAGGGATATATATATATAATTAATAGAAATAAATCTCTTGAATTTTTATTATTTTAAAATAAAATTAATGGATACAAAAACAAGTAATTTTGATCTCAACCATGGAACTATTTAAAAGACCAACAACACATGAACATGTCAACACACACGATCGAAGTAAAGAATATCCTTTCAAATCGAAGGAGGAATGCTTGTACGACATGCTAAGAAATTAAAACATGCCAAGGTGTCCTTAGATGATGGAGGGTCATTTTCACCACTACGTACATGATATGTATGAGATTATTACAAGTATATACATTAGCACCGTATGGAAACATATATGGAAGCTCAAAGAGAAACGAAATCAAGTGATTAATTAGGCTAGTTGAGGTCCTGTCGGGAAATTAAAGCACAGGATTGATTAACGCAAGATTAATTAAAATTAACATGCAATTTGCTCAGGGAACTGGAGATGTTTGAGTCAAATGATCACGAGAATGTTAAGAGATCAACTGATTTTATTAGCTGATTGATCACCGATCAAAACAAGAACAAATAATAAATTAACACCGTGTATATCCACGCACTGATCATCGATCGACTTGATGGGATGAAACCGGTGATGTTGATTTTTTTAGTTAAGATTAGAAACTAATTAATGGGAACATAAAATGAAAAAGGCAAGTTCTATGTGTAATTAAGGGACCAAGCAAGTACAATGATAAGGGTATTATGTATAATTACCACATGGAAACTTATCACTGGCAACACTATTGATTATTTTGTTGAATCATAAACCCTAAATCAACGGGAGTTGAACGCGTTTAGACTGCGTTTAAAGGTACACGTCAGAGGAATGGTGACGTACGTAGAGATCATTCTAAAAATTAAAAATCATGACAATATATCCAAAGCAAAGGCAAAGATACAAATGATTGGTGAGTAGTAGGGTTAGGGTTCTTGCCAAGGTGGGAATTGTTTTTTGTTAGGTGTGTGGATGATGTTTATACAAAGAGTGACGGCTTGATATTCCTCCTTAGAGACCAATAATTCCATCTCCCAGCCTCCTTTCATGGTGTCCTTGTACTTAACTCTCTTGCATAAGTTATGGGCTCTTTCTATATGGGACATATTTGGGTGTCACACACAATACCATTCCTAGCAATCACATGCACTGTGATGACTTGTGAATCACAGCGTCGTCCCACGAAACCATGCCCTCTGCCCTATGAAATCCTGCCAACTAAGCGCCACTTCAAGCCAACGTGGCATTGTCAAATCCTCCTTGGAAGCTTGTTCTTGATTGGGGATGTTGTCAGAGATCGAAATCATTAATTCCTCTATGGCCGACACAATAGCTCCCTGTATAAATTCATATTACCTATAAATAAATAATTACATATATATAAGTATATTAACTAATGCATTTATTATCTCAATGATTATCCTAAGATTTGTTATCATATAGTTTATAGACATAGCTGACAAGAATGATTTTTAGACATCATCAAAAGGAACAGTTTTCTTCTCACAATTATTATGTTCTGTTTTTTTTTTTACTACGTTATTGACAATATTTGAGTCAACATCTGTAGCACCAGAGAGGAATATATAACCTCCCTTCTTTTGTTTAATCTTCCTCTCTTGCTCTCTATCTGCGCAGAGAGATAAACAGTGATATCGATCGAGGGAGAGTAGTATATGTATATATATTTAATTTCTTGAACAAATTAAAATGTCAATGGAAACTAATTACAACACGAAAAGAATCATTGAAAAGCAAGTGCCCCAGATGGCACTTTATGTTTATTTCATAATATATTCAATATAATTAATTATGATTAAATACCAAGAAAAATATCGTTCGGAAAAGAAGCCATGATCGGGGAGTTAAACTTTCAGTTGATATAAAATTAATTATAAACAGAAACGAAAGAAGAAAATGCCGGTGACTGCTTCCTGAGATGCGGCATGTAAAAGTGGATCTTTGAAAATAGTACTCCACTTTACGTGACGATTTAATTTCTATGACTTTCCATCTCCTTTCTTCTTCTTCTTTTTATCTTTGTTGCACTTTGATTCCACGAACCCTTTTCGGAAAAAAGAGGTTATCTCAAACTTTTGGAAAACCGGGTGTGTGGTGAGATCGTTGATGACTCACCGCCGTTATCAAATCAATGTATAGTAAAAAACAAAAATAAAAAAGATCAAGCCTCATAATTAATCACCATGCACGATAATAATCTTTGATGCTTTAGGTTTTTTTATATCCATGTAATCAAAATACAGACACGACAATCTTAATGCTCGAAATCGGCTGATTGTGCTTGCAAAATTGATAACAGATCTTGTTGTCTTTTTCTTCTTCTTTTTTTTTTTGGGTAATTATGGGTATTCGAACCAGTTTACGTGCATCTCAACTAATTTTTAAAGGCTCTAAAATTAATGACCAGATAAACCTCTAATAATCCTAAAATTTATGGCACTTAAATTGATAATTCATAGAAAGAAAACTCAGAATCTGACTAGTTAAACTACACCCCTCAAAATTACAGATCTATTCTCGTAGACTTGGAGATATATTGTATATATGATTGCATGCAAAATTAATAAAATTGTTATTTAAGATTTATATATGTTATTAATTAACTAAAGCTAGATTTTTAATATACTTTTTTGAACTGAGATTTCAATATCAGAATAATTTTGATCGTAAGGATTATATTATTTTCTAATAGTATCAATCTCAGGAAAAAGAAGCATCAACCTAAACAAAATTATGCGACTTTCATGAATATCCAGCAGTTAATTTGCATATATAGTGAGTACTGCTAGCGATTGACCATGCTGGATATTAATTATTTAATATCGGTAGTGGAAGGGATTGAAAATCCTGTTATCTGAAATAAAAAGAAAAATCATATATGAATTGGACTCTTGTTGAGATTCCAAACGCCATCACTTCCCCGATTACAGTAGAAGAACACCTGGCGTTCAAGTTCTGGTGTAATTGTCGAGTGTTGTCATGAAGATCTAAAAAGTATAGGATGCATATGCTTTTGAAGCTTGCTTTTTATTCACAAGATCCTTCAGAATAGCTAGCTAGACACCCTTTTGTCAACAAAGCTAATATAGGATATAACTAATCTAGATCAGCTGTAGCTGCATATATCCAATAACACCATAAAAGAAAATTTCAGTGCATTCGAAGCTGGTTTTGGAATAAAATGGCGCACTCAGTGGATAAAGGAGAGTGGTCAGACAGTGTCTTAATTTAAAGCTTTATGTCCTTTTCAGTTTTTTGTTTTTTTTTAAAGATTGTTTCTTGCTAATCTGACCACATAAAAAGATTCGGTTAATAGCTTGAAAACGTTGGAAATCGTTAACTACAAGCATAAGCAATATCCCTTGATCATCCTGGCCTCTCTAACTAAGTGATTATGATCGTAAACTAAATGCAAGAATTCCCAGCCGAGAAGATTATACAGATCATTAAGTTCAATCTTCACCGCTTAATTGAACATTCATCAGCAAGCTATAGGATTCTCTAGGGGTTGCAGCTTACTATAAATAGTATGCCATAAGCATACGTAAAGTCTATGTTTGAACTTCTAAGTACTGGAACATAAAATACAAGTTCTATTTCATGTTTATCTCCCTCCTCGTGTTCTTCTCTTTGTAGAAGCTACCGGCCCACCCTCTCGATTTCTAACAAGCATGCATATGAGATTTCAACTCGTGTTACGGCAACAATAATTGCCAGAGAGTATGGTTTTTATCGGGGGAACGAGTATAGCTTGAAAGAAACTGTTTTATTTTTTATTTTAAAAAATAAATGGTGCAATAATATCCAAGAGAGCAGTGTTAAACCATGGAGAGAGAGATGGAGAGAGGGAGATATCATGCGTGTTAAAAGATGGAAAAGTCATGCAATTCATGTTGCTCCATGCTTCATCCATTCTTCAAATATAATTCATATTTAAAATTTTATCTAACAGGTTAAAATAATTATATTATAGCTAGCGTTGTTGATCAAGCTGTCGCGGTTTAAATATCATCATTCTATTTTTTTAATAGCATAAGATACTATAAGCAAATATAAATTTTAAATTCAAAGAGTTTTCACTTAAGAATATATGTCAGAAGAAAATATAAATTATATTTTAAGATATTATTTAAGCTTTTATTAAGTTTTTTCTTTTACAATCCAAACTTGGAAACATGAAGTGATAGCATGTTTATAAAAGGAGATAAAATAAAGGAAATTAAAAAATCAAAAGAAATTATGTTAGTAAAAACGAAAAAGCTTTGGCCAATTAAAATAGCCACATGCCATAAGGAAATCCTGTTTACTATTTTATTTTATGAAAATAAAATAAAATAAATGGTGTGATATATATTAATATGGCTTCCATCAATCATTGGTCAATATATAAAGAGAAATAACAAAAAATTAATTATGTATTATTAATGAAAGACTATATGTCATTAATTCAAGATATTTTCAAATAAAAAGTAATCAAAGGTCTTCACGCTCACCAAAAAACAAAAATTCTTTAGGCATAAAAGCTCTCAAATTAACTTGCAAGTTACCTCTATCTAGCTTGAAGTTTTCTCAAGCATTAAGACTCTACCGAATTAAATGTAGAATTTTTTTTTTTGAATAAAAAGTCAAATTTAAATTCCGAATTAAATGTAGTGCCCTCCCTGTACTTAGATCTTCATCTACAACATTATGAGGACCAATCAAAGGTGTTTTGAATACATACTCCAAATCTTTAAATCTGATCATAATGCAGTACACGTTTAAAATCTTGACAAATCCTGAATTGTATTTACGAAGAATTCAAGTCTTAGCAAAATCAATTTCAAAGAAAGAATAGAGTATATTATCCAAAAAAAAAGAATAAAATAATCTTGTAAGGGTTATTCAATAATGATTGTACCCGCAATTATAATAATCAAAATTGTTAATTATTTGTCCTTTTTTTTGGATTTGTTTAATTTCATACACGAAATTATTTGTTTGTACGCGCAGTGTGGTTCGACTCAATTAATCTTTCAGTACTATACATGGTAAATATAAGAAATTATAAGGGTATCTATAATTAATGCACATTAATTAACATTCTAATTAAAAATAATAATTATCTAAATGTAATTCTATAAATGCTTTTTTATTCTTTTTATAGCTCAGGAAAATTAATTAAAAAATCAACTACCTTGTAAAAAAAAAAAAAAAAAACAGAGGCCTATATCCATTGTCGGGAATGCATAGTTGTAAGGTTAAATTATGCCATGAGTAATGGTATAGCAAGAAAGCCTACGGAATAAATCTTGATGGAGTGCGTGAACCTCACGATCGATGAATTCCACAAAAGACCTGCAACAAATTCCAAATAGTTTGAGACAAATAGCAATATTTCTCTTTCATTTACCATCTCTCTATCACACTCAATATGATGAAAAATTATTAAGTATCTAATATAATATAATATAATATCATATACTAACTTTTACCTATATTCTAGAATATTAATATATAGTGTGATATAACGGGTTAACGGATCATTCGACTTCATATATATATATATATATATTATTGAAAAGGATAATTCGTTTAATATTATTTGCATATCAAGTCATGATGAAAATTGATAGACCGAGCTAATTATCTAACAATTTTTCTATTTATTACTCCAAATAAATTTACCAACCAAGATTACCAAGCTGGATATATAGCATTGAAAAAAAAAAAACAATTCCGATGAGTTATCTTTAGCCAAATAATATTATAATATAATCACACATGATCTAGTCCGAGATTTTGGACTAATTCTCTTGTTGTCATGATGTTAATTCAAGTTGTGATTTAAAAAATATAAAAAATAAAAAAACACCTTGAAATAGAATCTTTTTAATAAAATACAATTCTTGATTAACTAATTATATGTGTGTGTCCGTGCAATATAATATTACAAGTTCTTGACAAACACACATACATATACCGTAAATGGCAACCAATATGAGATTCCACTTGTAACTAACAAAATACTCCAGCCATGATCAACAATTAATTCTTTAACATGATTTAATAATGTCAATAATATAGTTTACAAATTTGCACGCACGTCAAAATATGCTAACAGTGGCAGAAAACATTGACACCCAAATAATTTCTTGTCGGTTATCTTTGAGATTATGAGGCAAATAAATTTTTTAAGTGTTTTTTTATTGTAAAATATATTAAAATAATTTAAAAATATATATTTTTAATATTGGTATAATAAAATAATAAAAAATATTGATTTTAATTTTTTTTTTTAAATTACGGTACAACCAAATCCCAAACAATGCCATATGCGATAGTAATACATGCAAGGAAGATGCTGAACATGTCTAGAGTCGGCAGCTGGCTAAGTATGTGGCTGTGAAGGCTAGCTAGCTTTCTTGTTGTAGATCAGAAAACGTGTCTTGCAGGTTTAAGATCAGTCAGTACTGATGACGAGAGAGATGTCTTTGCCATGCCAACCTCTTGATTTGCGCCGCAAAGGCAAGGGAGCCCACATGCAGCCATAGCGAGCGAGCTCCCACGCACAGAGATATCTTTGGTAAAACAAAATTAATTCATCCATGCCCATGACTATATATCATATGATAGATATCTCACATGAAAATATATGAGGTACTAAATCAGAGCCCCCCCCCACCCCCAAATAAAAATATATCCCAGATGAAAAGAGATGTTTTTGAAACCAAACGCTTGTAAAAAAGAATATTATAAAATTATTTAAAGAATCAAATTTTATATTGATATTGCTTTGCTCAGCTTTACTTGACAGAATAAGTGTTCAAGACTTTAAATCGCACTCCTATCAATCAATTTTTTTTAATTAAATTGATCTTGAATTTGGGTTTTTCAAGAAGAATATTCAATATTTGTGATAAATGGTTTATTCTAAAATTTATATATTATACTTTTAGAATTATTATTTATTCAAAAACTTTAGATTTTAAAATGGATGATAGTTTATTAAATTTTAAACTTTTAAGTTAAAATATTGATGATAAAAAAATAATGAAAATATTTGAATATAAACTACGTGCGGTGAATAATGAAAATATTTGAATATAAACTACGTGCGGTGAACGAGTCTGTGTTGCTACATTAACCGAAATCCGTACAGAATGACAAATATCTTGGCAAAATTATTTCAAGACCTCCATCATAAACCGTTCCATCATCGTATAGATAGAGACGATAACACACAACTCAGCATTTACGTGGATGCAGAATATTGCTCCATCCATTATTTTCCTGAAAATGTCAGATTTTATTAGCCCCCTACGAACCCTATATGGCTTTCAAGGGTAGTGCCTCATGACCTTCTCTGGACTAGTTCTTGAAAGCTATCTTCCAACAAACAGCTCCCCCTTTTCTCGTGCTGTTATTATCACTGTCAAATGATCTTTACTCTCTCGTACCATTTTTGGTGTTCAATGAGCCTGATTTGTTTGTTTGTTTCCTACCCTCCCATTTTCCTCCATCTACTCGAAATCCCCCTCGACCTATTCCAATAATGCAGAGAGCTTGATCAAGGTTGCTCTCACCAGAAACCGTGATCTTCAAGCATAAAAGAAATCTCAATGAGTTCTTCAGCTCTTACACCCTAATAATCATAAGATATCCTAAATTTTTAATTTAGAAAGACAATTAAATCTTGCCATTTTTTACAGGTAATTGTGAGACAGAGAGACGCGTGTCTAGGATTGTTTGGCTGTCGACAAGAAATGACAAAGAACAATATACTATTTCAGAGGCTGCATCCACCTTTCTTGTCAATCTGAGATTATATGTACACTGGCCTACCATACCCCATGATTAATCTAAAGTATTTTGGAACTAGAGTTGGCATTATCTTGCTCATAATAGAACTTGCAGGGCTTTTGATTGGATTATTGATTTGGCTACTGGGATCCACATGCTCTAATCCTAACCAAATTATTTGACACGAAATTTTATGTGACACGGTATATGTGAAGGGGTAGGTAGCATCAGATATCGCCTTGTACTGCCGTCTCTGGCTGGGTAAAGAAACTCTCTCCATGTCTCCAGAATTTATGATTACATGTTAGAATGTGATTAAAGTCATTATACCAATCCTTTTTTCTGTATTATTTATTAAATATTTATCTAATCTTGTGGGATCGAAGCTTTTATATTCCTATGTACGCAAACGCGCCTGCGCCACGACCCCAGAGACCGGCCACCGGCCCCTAATCAAGTTCAAACCCTAAGAAATTTTACCGGCAGGCACTTAACCTAATAAATCTATGCGCCCTCCTCGCTAGTAAGAGATGAATATTACAGACTGCTACGAGTGCTGTAAAATAGGAAACTTGTGTGAAACAAAGGGGTTCCATTTCCATATAGCGCATGCAAGTAATGCATGGATGATCTAGTACTAGTAACTGAAAATATAGCATTCCTATGGTAAAAATAAAATAAAAATAATAAACACTCACATGAAGGATCATGTCAGGATGCCTTGTTTGAGAGCTTTCACGAGCCTGTTTCCGAAAGAAAAGTACAAACTACAACGTCCCTGCATCAAAGTAGAATGGTTAATAGCTGATGTCAGTCTGCTTCACTTTAACAGAACATGTGAAGATCTTTTGGCTAGTTTTTAATCTTCCACAAGGTAAAGAAACCTTAACAAGACAAGATGGTAGATCCAAAATTAGGGCCTTAACATCATTTTGCTTAGGGAGGTAAGCGCATGCGAAATGTACAAGGCTGCTCTATTTTGGAGTATAGTTAATAAATTAAGTGCTTTTATCAATGCCTTGCAAATATGCATGAAAGATCATGGAATAAAATAACATGATATCAGTCGCATTTCCAAGCCATTAACATAATATTTGAAGCACAATGTATCCTTTGCAAACAAGAAATATAAAAGAATACAACAAAAATTAGCATGTCACTAACATGGCTTTATCTATCAACTAATTATTGTATATCGATCCACCGCTATATCTGTTGTCTGGTATAGCATATCCGATTCAATATTCTTCCAGGACAAAACAGAATTTTTCTTGTATGAAAAACTATGCAATTAAGTAAGAAGCTTGATATCAAATCATATGATTATACAGACATGGATTTACTATTGATACATATAATTGTCATCGTACGTAGGAAACTTGCAGATATAACTACTGTGTTGTTGTAATGAATTCATCCCTTATTAATTAATACGATTGATTGCGATGCATTCCAAATTATTTTTTAAACCCTCGAAGAACTATATATAATTAACTACAATAGAAGATTATGCAGAATATCTATGATGTAAAGTCTCTTGTTTTATTAAATATTTAATTCAAAAAAAGGGTCACATGCGTGTCCTGTCATTCTAGTTGAATGGCTACTCGAGGCTTTCTAGTTATTCCACTCAAAGACTCCCTCTACCCCTTGATGGATAATCTTGCACTTTTTCTTTACTTTCTACTTTAGTTTCCTCCACCACACGATTAAGAAGTTCCATAAGATGATTTTTATGTAAATTATTCTCTTTGGCATGTCCTGTCATTCTAGTTTTTTCTTCGCTTTCACAAATGCATGTGAAGATGCAAAGTATCTTATATAATATAGAACCAGAGAAACTAAAATAGCATCTACTAAGCTCAAAATTTAGATTAAAAAAACAGCTAGATTTCATCCTTGTAGACCCTTCTAACTTCTATCCCAGCAATTTCGAGCTTCTTATGCGAGTTAGTGGGGGACAGAAGCAAGCCACTGCCCCCACATGCCCCCATATGTTTGAAATAAAAACTTCTTGTACCATACAGAACCTGTGGTATTTTTCTTCATCTTTGACAACTTCTAGGTCAGTGGCCCCGGCTTTCATTTGGTTTCATAAACTAAATGTGCCCTTCTTTTCCCTTTCTTCTTCTTCTTCCCCTTTTTTTTTTTTTGTGCGGGCATCAATATGACAATACCAAGTTTTTTATAACAAGAAAAAAAAGGATACCTTGGCGACTCTATATCTCACAGCACAAAAAATCACCATTATTTTGGTATTTCCTTCACTTAGACATGACCACATTTTTTATTCTGATCAAAGAGACGCAGAACGTTACATCTGTGCTGTCCAAAATACCAAGTTCCAAATTCACCGACACAAGAACAGCAATAGACATTTCTTTTTTTGGACAAGAAATAATAAGCGTGGAACAAACTACCTTAATTTTCAAGATTGCTTTCACTTATTCAAACCATATTCAACTCAGCAAGTTGATCAGAGAACTCCCCACTATTCAAAGCTTATCTCAGGGTCAGTTTCAAGTTGAACAAAAAATTAAAAAAAAAATCTTAAAAAAAATAAAATAATACAGTTTTCATAAAAAAAATAATTGATACATGAGTTGATCCTAGGCACTTTCAGATCAGTATGCTCCAAATAAAAGACAAACTAGACTTTTGGGCACGGCCAGTGCATAGGTAAATTTCAGAAGAATATGGTTACCGTCCTTAACATACATAAAAGGCCAGACAGGCATTCAAATGAGTGCACAGATAAGCACTGAACAGAGCGATGGTCCCTTTGTGATGGTGACATCCACTAAGTGCAAATGTTTCAGCACAGAGAACAACAGCACCGGCACACATTTCAAAAGGATTCCCAGCAGTGAGCCCTCTTCCTGGTCATGGGCCGACTCCTAAATTTTAAGCTGTATAAACGCAACCCTGCTTTCAACAACAAATTTATCTCCGAACCATTCAAGTGACGACTTGGGCATTTACTTGGCAACCTTATTTTCTATGAGGAAACGTTTTAAGCTCGAGGAAGTAGTCGAAAAATTAAAAATGATGAACTATTGATTTGTCAATGATTCAACAAATCCTATACACAGTATATCCTTCACTTGCTACTAAATTAAACCGGTTATGGGATGAGCTTTTCAACATGGTCCAAAAGGAAAGCAAAATTTTAACATTTTGGGCGAAGTCAAGAAACCAACTCGCCACAGATGAACTTATGGCTCCATCCACACATCTATCATTGCGAACCAGTATCTAACTAGAGAGGGATACATGCATGCAACATGGCAGCAGCAACAAAACTGTGTTAATGATATGACAGCAGTCTGAGAACATTGAGTTTAAAGAGGAGTGCTAAATTATGCAGAACTAATAAAATTTGGTATATAAAGTTGTGGGATTCAGATAATAATAATTCAAACAACTCATTTTCTCTCTCATATATTAGAATGAAACAGTAGTTTACAGCAGTTCATCTGATTTTCAACATGAAAAATGTAATGAAGACGAAGCTGTCAGCACTTCGTTAAATAGATGATAGGGAAACCTTGAAGAGACCCATGCTGCTGCTTGAAATTATATTGTAGTAATTTGATTCAATTAATCATGGAAAAGTTACACCATCAATAAGCAGAATGACAGAGAACGAGTAGGACCTAGTGTTGGAGAAAAACAAATGACAGAACAGAGAAGGGATCACAACTCACATAATTTAATGGAATACAATACACTAAACAATGATACTCTCACACTTTTTATTATTAAATCTATACAATATATATAGACATTATAAAATATCTTTTACAATTTTCAAAATACTTAATTAATATTAGACTCTTCAATACTTACTCTAGATTCATTGTGCTACTAGATTCATAGTAATTCTAGATTTATAGTATTTCTAATGTGAATGATTATTCATTGAACTAACTTCAATACACTTAATCTTGATAAACAAGTTTAATAACTAACATTCTTCCCTTTTAAACTTGTTCCGTCCATCTTCATGATTCCAAGTTTCTTCTGCAAATAACAGAACACATTAGTCTTCAATGGCTTTGTAAAAATGTCTGCAATTTGTTCATGAGTTTTGACATGAACTAACTCCACATCGCCTTCTTTAGTTAACTTGGTTCCATATTCAACTGGATTGTCTGCTGGACAACAATCTTCCATAGCAAATTTCTTCAAAACTTTTGTTGCATACTTGGTTTGTGAAATGAAGATTCCATCACTGCATTGCTTCACCTCTAATCCTAGAAAATAGGCCATGAGACCTCAGTCTGTCATTTCAAATTCCTTCACCATGGATTGCTTGAAGTCTTGAATGATAGTTGGATCTGTTGGTAATTAAGTTGCTGAGCTGGATTTACAAATAAGCAAATGCAGAAGATTGAAGGGAAAAGTTGACAGTAAAGAAGGAGGAAAAAGAAGAAGCTGAAGAAAGTTGTTATGTAATGATTAGTT
>Ga0325414_1004251_pt1 | contig 14959 bp, 8 predicted proteins | sample PopdelMetagenome_8_FD_206183 | JGI IMG/M metagenome (GOLD analysis project Ga0325414, IMG submission 206183) | Populus deltoides microbial communities from Bellville, Georgia, United States - Leaf-PdKOR-R3 | ecosystem: Host-associated > Plants > Phyllosphere > Phylloplane/Leaf | place: USA...
TTTGGGTCCTGCTAGGGGTAAGACCCAACTCTAATGGGTTTGAATCCAAAGCTATTAGGTCTTGCTGGGGGCAAGACCCGATGCTGATGGGTCCAGCTGAGATCGGACTCAAATCTATTGGGTCTTGCTGGGGGCAAGACCCGATGCTGATGGGTCCAGCTAAGATCGGACTCAAATCTATTGGGTCTTGTAGTGCTACCGGACCCAAAACTATTTTGGATCCTGCGGGGCAGACCCAAATTTTCTTTATCATAAAACACAATCTAATGCCTTCCTTCCCCCTCACTCTCCCTGGTCAAGTGCTTAGATAAGTTTTTTAAGTGAATGGTAAGAAAAGGTTCGGTACTCGGCTCATCTTGGTTGAGTTACTTAAAAAGCTCCTTCCTCTCGTCCACCAATTCACTTCTCTTTCATCTAGCCTTTTTTTTTCGCCTAACAGAAAAAGGAAAGATTAGCCCCCGCCCAAGTTTCTATGATTCTGTTGACATGAATGAAGCTGTAGTAGGTCAAGAATCGATTTTTCTAATGAATGAATCGACCTGAACTGGAAGGGAAGAGTTTGATTTCTAGCCATAGTCATAACGAGCACTCTTTCTTGCTTCTTGTCTACTCCTATACCTGTTTTCGGTAGGAAGAAAGGAAAAAATTCTAAAGAAGAAAACAAATAAAATTGAAAATATATGAACCCAATACTATTGAGTTTTGCTTCGCAGCAGAACCTAATGTTATTGAAACCTTTTGGAAGCAATTTGAATTTGATTTTCAAGCCAAATCCAACAATTTTTGACACAGAAGAAAAAAAAAAACAACGCTCCTAGTATCAATTTTTGACTAAACACAACAAAACAACATTACCTACAGGCGTTACAATGTCATTTACAGAGCAATGAGTTTGTGTTTACAATGATCGTAATGCTTTTCCCACTTGTTTTAATATAATATATATAATTTTAAGTGTTTTTGAAAACAAATTATTTTTTTTAGTTTTTAATTAATATTTTTTATATTTTTAAATTGTTTTGATATTTTAATATTAAAATAAATTTTTAAAAATAAAAAAATTATTTTAATATATTTTCAAATAAAAATTTCTTAAAAACAACAAACTTAGATCATATTATAATCCGAAACATGATAAAACCTGCAAATATCATGCAACATGCCTGTATTGTATTTATATCTCTTTACCCTAATGAATTTTAAGCTGACATGAAACCACCAACAGCACCCACTTTTCCAGCATTGAGATGAATTAGGTCTGTGAATTGATTTACTAGGCATATAATATATATATCGTTCGGTTGCAGAGATTAATGATCCAAATCAAATATTCACATCTACAAAACGAGAGGAAATAAATCCAACTCCAATCTTATAATCATCGAGCCCATGATTCATACTTTATTTGATCAAAACCTTATTCACATCGTCACACATGCGCCACCAACATCAGCTTACCAAAATACATATAGAATACTATGTTTTTTATATACAGATTATACAATCACCTTGATTTCTTGAATCCGCAAACTGGAGAACAGGACGGGGAAAAAAGCTCCATTTCAAGGCAGATCTGATAAAATATTCCTGGCATTGATAACTAGAGGAGGTTAAAATCCCAACATAATACAACTAAGAACCCATAAATCTCCCATTCCCGGGCATTTAAACCCTACAAATCTATCGCTAAAAGTACTGATACCTAACCCCTGGCCCCACCTTTTCTATTTTGTATATAACCAAACATCTAGTCTCCAAAAATCATACCATCATCATCATCATCAAACAGTTGCTGGGTTCTCATCAGAGACAAAAGCATCAGATTCTGTAGGCAAGTCCTTCTGCGCGTGATCAGCAGAGTCATCGTCATCACCGGGATCGCGAGCAGGATCAGACTTGTCCTCGGCGGAACTAGCTTTGTCGAGGAAAGGTTTGAAAGCCATTTCAATAGCTAGCCACCCAAATGCAAGAGCCCCAAATACAAAAATCGCCTGTTTCGCTGGTTTCATCCCCATCTTCTTCTTCTTCTATCTCCTTACCGCTGCCCTCTATGTTGAGTATGATATTTTAAGGGGCAGATTGGAGTCGGTAAAAGTTTCTTTTAGATATTTTTTACTCCAAAATATTTTAAATTTATTTTATATTAAAATCATCTAAAAATATTTAAAATTAAATTAATTTTAAAATGAAAACAAATTCAATTTTTTAAAAATAATGATTCGATCACACAGCCAAACGATGTCTAAGCTTACTATGCAACTAAAGGTGGTATCCCGGGTGGATTTATCTATCCGTGCGTGGGCCCATCAAGTTTTTTGGGTTATCGATTGACGGTCAGGATTTGGTTTTGAGCTAGGGCCACTGGGAAAAGGTTTTCCTTCCTTTTTAAAGAAGATGGGGTTACGTGGGAAAAAACTTGTCTGACTTGCTCGATAAATCTATATTTTTGCTCGAGGCCTTTTGGTATAAACTGGAGGAGGACCCGCCGTTTCAAATTCGATACACCGTTGCTGATAAAGAAAAAACAAAAACAAGAAAGGAAACAGTCACCGTCCATTTGAAAAGGACAAAAAGTGAGATCCAGACACTTGCCGAATGTTGCTTGACCGAACATAGACCGTGTAACAATGTTCAATTTCCTAAAATAAGAGCAAGTTTATATTTCATGAAAAATATTTTTATTTTCTAGTTTTTCTGTAAACATGAAACTATTTTCTTGATTTTTTTTTTGGCGTTTGTTTATAGAATAACCCTAAACACAATTTTTACTGCTAGGATTTAAACTTCACATATCAATTCCTATACAGAGAGATGCCAGAAGCAGTTGTACAGGACCATCTATTTATCATTCATCAACGAGATTTAATGATCAGCCAGGTGAACTTTTGCTAAGCACCTGTTTTTATGGGTTAAAAACTCTCAAGTATCAACAGCACAAGAACGCCATTAAGAGACATTCAGACAGTTTTGAACCAGCCACCAGGGGCGGCGGAAGTGGAATTTATAACCACTTGATCTAGTTGTGCAAACTTGTACCTGCAGCATGTCCATAAACGATAGGATGGCAGCATGAACAAGACAGCAGGTTACAGAAGAGTAATATAGCATATGCTCATCACTTTGATCTTCTGGTTAAATTTGGAAAAGGTTACCGATTGACAAGCTCATATCCTGCAATTAGCCTCCACAAGGCAAAAACAGTTAAATAAAAGCAGTAACATTCTCTTAATGCCCCTAACTTTACCGCCAAATACTTGCTACAACATAGGTGTTTACATAACCAGACACTGTAAAAATTAAAGCAAGCACAACATGATTAGCGGCCACGTCCGCGCCCACGACCACGTCCACGGCCCCTGCCTCGACCACCCAAAGCCCTCCCTGGATTTTTCAGTAGAAATAAAATTATTAGCAATCAATAGCATATAGAAAATGAAATAATATGTAACATTTAAATGTAACTAAAGCTGCAAATAAGTTAGCATACCAGCTGTTGGCTTCTTAGGTTTGACCCTAGGTGTCTCCTCAACCAGCAAAGTCTCAAGATTCAAGCTGTCAGGAAGGATGTAATAGCGAATGTTGTTGCCCCTCACGCTGAGATGATCCAAAGTTACTGGGTTTTTCCCTTTCACTGTTAGTTTCACTGTTTTCAGATGAGTATTCATACTGATATCAACACCTACAGCCAGCAAATCAACCGGTCAGAATTATCATTACTTCACCTGTTCCAACATGAGCACAGTAAAGAAGATAATTCTAATTTCTGTTGCAGGAAAAATCAAGTTAGACATGTTCCACAAAGTGAAAAGCCAGTCAAAAAATTAAAGCAATACAGCATAGCCAGTTCCTTTGGAATATCACCTAATGATACTCCTCTAGAGCCCCTAAAGTTGAAAGTCATTAAGGATCAGTAAAAAATTTAATCCCAGAACAAAATTGCCTAGAAAGAGAAAATCATAAAAGATTTCAAATCCTCCTCCATCACCATATAACTACAAAGCAGCAGGGTTCCAGAAAGTCTTGCAATCTGCCCTCTTCCTCCTCCTGCCTGTAGGATACAGCATTATTGAATCCATTGATCTCACAACCATCCAAGCGGTGTGTAAATCATACATAGTTGAACTTTCAATTGATAGACCACTGGTTACCACAGTTTATCAAGTATTATTCTCACCCACGTATTGTTCCTACCAATGGTAACTGATATGCCTGAGTCAGGGGCACGCTACTTCCCACACCAAATTTCCAAGGGTAAAAAAGAGTATCATGAATGTCTAAGAGAAAAAAATTCATGGAAAAAGATGTTGCTGTAAGAGATATAGCAGCTAGCACCTATGCTACACCAATATGGCCACGTTAACACTGATTTATAACTCAAAATTCAATGGCTTGGCAGTGACAAATGACGTTGCAAATGAAGTTACGAAATATACACAAAACTATGTTTATCCTCATTCCTCATCAAAGCTTCAGAGACCAGAAGCTTCTTCAAGCTCCTACAATGGATGTGTCCCTATGAGATTATTGCATGTTGTTCTACATTCATGGTTGTAAATCTTAATTATTGTACTTAAATTTATAAATGTTGAGCCCTTGCTAAAAGGGCAAGAATAAAAGTACAGATGCTACCCCCTCACCCCCCAAAAAAACCAAAAAAAAGTCTAAATCCTTCCTTGGGTAAAAGATTAACCTCTGATTTGAAACTCAACAGTTGGTTCCAGCTATTAGAAATTCCATGAAAGAAAAAAAAGGCTTCCAGCCATAGATGGGTTTGTCCACCAATCCAAAGGAGAGGAAAACTACTTTTCTTTCCTCTACCAATAATCATATAAATCGAACTCATTTTTTATATACTCTATCCATAAGACAAGAATCTGCATGTGAAAACTTCAATATATCCAGTAGTTCATGAACAATTTATCAAAAAAAGGCACCTTACTTAATGGTCTATTTAGTCCACAATTTCCCCAGACCATCAAGCACAACTCTTTTTTTTTCTACTGGCCTTGGGCTAGTCCAACCCCAATTTTTTTTTCTTTCTACAAAATCTACAAAAATCATTTTGAACATGATTAAAAAGAAGGTACTATGCTGAAGAACAGTCTGCAGCAGAACAGATATAGCAACCCTTGCTATGAAGTTGAAAATAATGATGCCATATTACAGATCTATCTTTTGCACTAAAAAAACACAAACACTCTAAATATACCATAATAAAGTGAATAGATGGGCATAATTTACAGTAAATTGTGCACAATGTTGTGCGTCTTCATCAACAAATGACCTCCCCTGCGAATCTACCCAAATAAAACAGCTGACAAGCTTCAATCTGGAGTTTTTTTAGAAAAGACTGTAGCACGTTGATGCCAAACAATAACCAAATAAATACTAGGGTTTAACAAAACCCTAGGTAGATAAAACGAGAAAAAAAAATGCAGGTCATAGAGAGGGAGAGGGATCGTAACCTGTGATGGTTCCATGAACAACAGTTCCGTTCTTGAGTTCAATTGAGACGGTCTCATTGTTCAGCTTCATCAAAAACCTAAAGAAGAAACCGATTAATCAACAACACAACAATTGGATTACTAATTAATAGCAGAAAAGGAGAGTAGAAACTGACCTGACGAGCTTCATTGTGGTCTCGAACGTGAAGAACTGAGCTACCTAGCTAGGGTTTGAAGATGAAAAATCGAAGGCCAGTGTTGGAAGCGGGAGTGATGAATTGCTCTACTGCTATTAGGGCTGCTCTCTCAAGCTTTATTATTGAAAGGCCCAGGGCTTCTCCATACGGTGTCGTTCGATAGTTAAAAATAATAATATGGAGTAAATTTTTTCGGGTTTTGAGGTGAATTTTTTAATAAAGTAGTGTTATTAAATTCTAATGAGTTGGTGTGTTTAGTATGTTTTTGAAAAGTGATTTTTATAAAATATATTAAAATAATTTTTTTAATATGTATGTATATTAAAATTATTAAAAAATACTAAAAAATATTTATTTTATATTTATTTATTTTAAATATAATTTTTAAAAACATTCAAATACAAAAATAAATTTTATTCTAATTATTTAGGATTTGACTGGAATGACTTAGTTATTTAAGTCAAAACCTAATTTATTTTTTATTTTAAAAAAATTATGCTTATTGAAAGAAATAAAACTATATTATTTTAAATTAATTCAAGTTTTGTATTAAATTTTGAGTAGTGTTTGATATTATAATAATTGTTGTTTTTTAAAATATTTTTTATTTAAAAATATATTAAAATAATTTTTTATTTTTAATATTAATATATTTAAAATAGTAAAAAACACTAATTCAATAAAAATAGAAAAAGGTTGCAAAGGCAAATATTACTCTCCAGTAAAAGCGGTTGAAAATAGAAACCCGCAGATCCCTATGAATCAGAACAGACCCTTCCTTCCTGCCGCCTCATATCCCTGCCTATAGAGCCCAGAACCTGAGAGCCACGATTTTCAAGATCGTTACAGCGCGTGTTTTGATTAGAATTGTTAATCAATTCCACTTCTCACTAATTAATTTGGAATCGATTATACCTTAATCAATTTGGTAATTAATGTAGCTGGTTAGTGTCCCGTATACGGAATGGAATGGGAGGAAAAGGAAGGATTGCCGAGTGAGTGACCCATGCCATGATGAGGAACATATCTTAACCTTCTGGGATTGTCATTTTGTTGTCTTTCTACTGCCAAGAAGTTGAGCATTTAGAGCTTCGTTCAGGTTCATTAAGGTTTGCAACTCTCCATTCTAAATCAACTTCATTGCCGAGGTAGTTGAGATGGCTCTAATAACTTTTATATTTGCTCATGTCAGATAAGATGCAATGCAAGGGACGGGACGGGATTTTGCACCTGATGAAGGTGACCTTTGTACTGTAATATATACAGAAATTCTGTGATACAATAATTCCTATAATAGACTAAAATATTTTGAGAATTTCACTGGCACTATCGATAAATGGTTGTTGCCTGAGGATTAATTGTAATAGCTTTTATAGGAATCATACGTTCGTTTGAAAGCTTTAATGTTCAAGAGTTTGAATTGTTCTCGTTTATTGTTGTTGCATACCCTTCTTAGGTTCTGCAATTTTCCTCCCAGCAAACACACTCAAAGAAGTATATTCTCCTCCATTGCACCCTTGGCCATAACTTGACAGGCTGCATGATTGCTCATTTTCTTGAAAATGTTCTTAGGTTCTTGTTTGTTAATACATGTTTTATCATGAAAAGAAGCCTGAACTATCTGATGCCCTCAAACTCCGGAGTGGAAAAGACCTTTTGATTCTATTTTAACAGGGAATCTATGCGAGGTCGTAAATATAATGGGGCAACTCCTGTTTATGTATGAAACATTTGAGAGCGCGATTTAATCAGTTCCCAACTCTTTATATTATTTTGTATTGCAGATTTATAGTGTTGGAATCTAGGAAAGCTTGGTTGTGTATTGCATGCCTCTAGAAGAGTTTTATGCTCAATGTTGTTGGTGTAGAGACATCTTGTATGTAACATTCTTTAACCAGTGTGTAGCACACTTTCATCCTCTGCCTTTGTTAATTGATAGCATTTGAGCTCCATTGCCGCTATGCCAAGGCATTCCTAAAACTGTGTTCCAGTTGGTACAGCTCAACGTCTTTTGAACTCTTTTTGTTGCTTCTTCTGTTACTGATTTGCCATTGATCCTTCTAAAGATTTATATCTGGCAATCAAAACATTTTTATTATAAACATGTTAGGAGAATTATGTGAGATGTGACACAATGACGAATGATGTTCCGGGCAATGCAGTTCCTTCTGATCGACAGCAAGAAATTCAACAAACCTGCTACAAACTACTAAACCTGGGAGTACATGTTACACTTTGAGAAGCTATTCTTCCTTCGCTTCCATAGTTACCGAGAACTCTGTTCTAGTTGGTATCTCATGGGCGCTTCGAACTTCAACCTGTATATTATTAGCGTTGTATTCATTTTTTCCATTTCTTGTTCAATTCTTGCTATTAAGTTATCTATAGCCTTTGATTTTTTACTGGAACTTTCCTTGATTCTTTGTGGAAACTCTACTTTCACAAGTTTTGAAGCACGAGAATACATTTCTTAATTGTATTCTGGTCTCGTACACTTTACTGTTCTAAATCGTATATTACTGTTAATTATGGCTCGCTCCTTCCATTCTCTGCCAGCAAGTATATTTTTAACTAAGGAACAATAAAATATTCTTATTCTTTTTTTATGCTCTTTACATATTATTATTCTTTGGCTTAGTCGTCGGTGTCAATGTCACATTCTTGCATAAATCTGAACTCCCATACTTCATCCATTTATCTTCATTATTGCCACGTACATAAAGATCTTGGTTTGGTCAACCATTCATCAATATAATCAGTGTGCTGCTAGCTGTATATTGTATTGTTTTTAGTGGTATAAAATTCAGCTTTCGTGCCCCCTGAAGTCACCATTCCAGACTTGACGAAATGTGCAGTTCATTGTCCCAAAAAAAACTCGTAATTGCTCATGCAAGACATTGTGTTATGGCGTAACCGAAATAAGGTCCAGAACTACAGACCTCAAAATCGTTTATCTTTCCTCTGTTTTTTCTCTTTTGTCAAAGGAGAAGCAAATTATGTATGTTCAGATACGCTTTAAAGCTCTGATCTTGATGTTCAACACTCTAGAGTTGCAAACATCATGTTTTATTAAATTTAAGAGAAAACGGGATATATAGCTTACATTACAAACGTGTCTGCTAAGAAATTTTGGGGCCACTTATTTGTTCACCAAGCCAAAAGAAAAAAAAATGGCCGCTTATTTACAGAGTGTAATTTGTGTATAACATTGAAAGGAAATATATTTCGTGAAGCATCATGGTGAAACCCCTAGGCAATGGAGGTGAAATTGAAGTTGGCACATGTAGTTTGCCTGCCAAAGAGCAGAGAGCTAAACCCGAGTCTTGATGCAGCCAAATCAAACTGAAAGAGATTGTCCTCCAGCTGATACCCTCCAATAACAATTGAAGTCGTGGGATTTGAACCACCATTAACAAATCCAAGACATAACACATTGTCGCTGACTTGCACCATTGAGTTTGCACCAAATATTCTCCAGATCACGTTCTCATTCTGCAAAACAAGAGAAATAGTTGGCACAGCAGCCCCCAGACGTGTGCTAAAAACGTTGTCGCTGCTAAAGCACACATCAAAAGGTGCAACGGAAGCCACCCTTGTGATGTTCCTAGCTGCAGACTCATTGATAAAAGCCCTGGTCACAGCATTGAAAATAGAAGACTCCAGGACAGTGTACGGGTTCACTGTGCTAATTTTTGTGCCACCTTTGCCTTGGCTATCAATAGACAGCAATGTTGCATTCAATGGGACAGTTTTGTCACCAATCGTGATAGATTTTACACCAATGAAATATTCAGCTGAAGGCTCGCCTTGGCTAAAAGCTGAAGCTGTGCTTACTGGGTTGATGAAGAGTGGTGTGAAGGAGAGTGACTGGGATGTCAATTGAATGTTAGGAAGGAAGTTGTAAGGACCATCACCGAAGATTATGACACCTTTTGCGGGTGCTGGAGATGTTAAACAAATTGCAAATTTTCTGTTGAAGCTGAAGGCAGAAGCAAATTGTGAAGGAAATGCGATTCTAGTTCTGCCAAGTCCAGCCATACCAACAACACCACTAGCAAGACCCTGAAGCAAAAATGTGGGGGCACAAGAGAATAGGAAACGTGGCACGGACGCTTCCCTGCCAGGGTTTGACCCGTTGGTAGAATTGACAGACACAACATCTGTTGCTAGTTCACCACCTGTGGCGGTGCGAGTCACTGTGTTGTCAGGAATGACACCGCATGTGTTATTGTTGCAACCTGGCCTAGGCCCTGAGAAACAATCACCGCAGCCACCAGCTCTAGCCAATGAGCAGAGTGCTGAGCCACAACGTGCTGGACGGTATGTAGATGACACATAATCTTTGTCACAGTCAACCCACAAGAACTGGCCACCAAGATCAACAACAAGGTTGATGGGCACTTGAGGGGTCCTTTGTTTGATTTGGGTGACATATTGGAGAGTGGCACTGTCTTTTGTGACTGGAACGACTAGGGCCTTGGGGCGGAAAGATTGTTGAGCAATAGATGGGGAGAGGAGTAAAAGTAGCAGAGCAGAGCAGAGAAAGTGATGAATTGAAGAAGCCATCGTTAGAGCAGATGTGTTACGACGTGGGAAATGGGCGTGGAGAGAAAGGGCCAAATGCCATCAATTTATGCTCGAGTCTCGCGGGGTGTGCCATGGAGAGCTACAGGATCAAGACGGAGGACAGCTCAACATGAAAAGGAATAATGTCAACTAAAGGCAACTTCAACAACGGCAACTCTTCATATCCAAGATCCAGAATTTGCCTTCGCCATCTTTGACCATATAATAACGCATTATCTCCAGCTAAGTAATTATAAAACGTGTTAAGAAAATCTACTGTTGGTTAATCAAATTCTTGCATGATCATAAAACTCTTCGTGAAAGTATGGTTATTGTTTTTTTTTAAATAAAACCACTTTATAAATTGTTAGTCAGATTCCATGCTTATTCTCCAAAAAATAAAAACAAAAACACGGTACACTTACCTCTAGTACATGACTATAGAATGTGTTGTGTATAGAAGAATTGGATTTCATTAAATATATTTTCTCAGTGCCGAGAACCAAAGTAATAATTATGTAACAAACAAAAAGTAGAATGCCCAAAATTCCCATGAAAAAAATAAATTTAATGATAGAGAACGAATAGGAAAGTGAAAATTACATGTAATCAAAAGAAAGACTTTTTAAGCCATTTCTTATCATGATATAGTAAAATTAATTCTTGGATGGAGTACAATCGAACTGCATGGTGTTTTATACGGTGAAAATATATACCTCTGTGAATATTTAAAATATCTTTATAAATTAGATATTTATAAAATGTCTATATAAAATATATTAAAACTTGAATATTTATCAATATATTTATTCCAAAAAAATTATATAAATATATATTTTTCTCTTTAAATTTCATGTTTTTGGACGACAAAAGATTTAACACGAGTCCAGCACTATATTTAAATAAACTTTAATGAATATTTAAATTTATTAGAGAATAATATAAATCATATCTTACGACCTCACCTAATAGTTTAAGCTTTTAAGTCGAGATAGTTCTTTGATATGGTATCAGAGCCTTGATAACCAAACGATCACGAGTTCGAATCTCACCATCTCCATTTATTTAATAAAAATTAAGCACAAGGTAAAGTGGACTCATGCAAGTTTCAAACTCAAAAAGCTTTCACTTGAGGGGGGTGTTATAGAATATTATAAATCATATCCTGAGATCTCACCTAACGGTTTAAACTTTTAGATCGAGATAGTTCTTTGACAAAATTTAGATAATATTATTTATTACCTATTAAAAAATGACTATAACTTACTTTTCTCGTCTCCTATATAATTACTATATTAATTTAAATGTTGAAGTATTTTTCTTGTAGATAACATTGTATTAATACATTTTAAACTGAAAATTACTTTTAAAAAAAGCATAATTGTACAGTTTTCAATACAAAGCCAGCATTTAGAGTGTGTTTGGTATTGCGGTAGCTGCTGTGGTTGTGGTTTGAAAAAAATTATTTTATAAAAAGTACTTTTAGTTGAGGTTGGTTTGAAAAAATAGATGTTTGGTTAAAACTGTGGTTGAAATTAAGCTTTTAAGTCGAGATAGTTCTTTGATATGGTATCAGAGCCTTGATAACCAAACGATCACGAGTTCGAATCTCACCATTTCCATTTATTTAATAAAAATTAAGCACAAGGTAAAGTGGACTCATGCAAGTTTCAAGCTCAAAGAGCTTTCACTTGAGGGGGGTGTTATAGAATATTATAAATCATATCCTGAGATCTCACCTAACGGTTTAAACTTTTAGATCGAGATAGTTCTTTGACAAAATTTAGATAATATTATTTATTACCTATTAAAAAATGACTATAACTTACTTTTCTCGTCTCCTATATAATTACTATATTAATTTAAATGTTGAAGTATTTTTCTTGTAGATAACATTGTATTAATACATTTTAAACTGAAAATTACTTTTAAAAAAAGCATAATTGTACAGTTTTCAATACAAAGCCAGCATTTAGAGTGTGTTTGGTATTGCGGTAGCTGCTGTGGTTGTGGTTTGAAAAAAATTATTTTATAAAAAGTACTTTTAGTTGAGGTTGGTTTGAAAAAATAGATGTTTGGTTAAAACTGTGGTTGAAATTGAGGTCGAAGAAAAAATAGTTTTAACGTGTTTGGTTAAAAAAATGCTTTTCAAATTGAAGTTATATATATATATATATATTAATGATTTTTAACTTAAATATTGTAGATTTAACTACTGCTATTGCATCATGAAATAAATAATATTGATATCAAATATTTTTTATTATTCCATTAAACTATATGTAATGTCATTACATACGAAATCTATCCAACAAGGACTATATTTTGCATGGTTTCTTAAGTGCGCAACAACAAAAACTAAAATTTTTAATTATGTAGTGTTATTAAATAATAAAGTTTGTGATATCTTTATTATTGGAATTGCGATCAAATTCCATAAATGTTACGTCATCATGCGATATCTTTCTAATTTATGTAGTGTTATTAAATAATATTAAATACTAATTTTTCAAGTACAACACAATTTTTTTTTAAAAAATTACAATTTCATTACAGTACGAGTAAATTTAATTTACCTTAAACTAATTTAAAAAAAACAAAAAAAAATATTGTTCACAATTAACTGCACTGGTGTTGTTCGGAAAAAAAAAACTAAACTTTTTTCATTGATTTTTCAAAAAAAAAACTGAACATTGCAACAATGGAGCATGGCTCCACTATTCACTGAACAGTGGAGCATGGCTCCACTGTTCAAAAAAATTACCATGATTTTGCTGCTTCTCCATTTTTGTGGTTGGGCAGCAAAAGTCAGTAGACCCTACCAAGTAAAATCAGGTTTATTTTCTTTATCAAACATCAAAATGTATGGCTGCAGATGAACCTCACCCACAGCCACAATACCAAACAGCATCTTAATATATTATCACACGATTCAATGAAAACTATAGATTAAAGATATTCCAGTCAAACTAAATAATAAAAAGATAGAGCAGAATAAGAAACTACAGAGTGGAAGCATCCTTTTGAAAATTATACACAATTCAACAATAGCATGCATGGATATATCTGTTTGATTGGGACATCGAGTACATCTGCTAGCGGACCCAGAAGACTTCCATCATATAAAAATTCGCATGAAATCCTGAACTGCTTGTGATCTTCGGTGTGAAGGTGTTCTTGGATAATCTTCAAGCTTTTACGAGCAATCATAGAGTTAATTGTAATTAGGTAATCATTAGTAGTACGTAAGGTTTCACGTCTGAAAATCAATGGCCAGCAACCTGCCCCCCTGTTCATGGCTCCAGCAAACATATCCTGTCAGGCTCAAAAGCGATGCCTGGCAGCAAGTCAACAACTCAAATATCTTTTATTTTTTTTTTTGAGAAATCGTCAAATTGAGATCTGTCATTGTTGAATGCAATACCAAAAGTCAGACAATTTGTTTTGTCAATTAGCTGCTAGCTTTGTGAAAAATCCGTCGGCTGGGTCGGCAAGTTTTTCTTCGTTTGGCAAAAGCAAATTTCATTCTGTATTTGTTTTAAAGGTTTATTATTGTTTTTTTAATGTAATGTTATTAAAAATAAATTTAAATAAATAAAAAATATATGCTATTTTAATATAATGTTTAACAAGAATTACTTTTAAAAACAACCTTTAATATAATCTTAAATACGCTTACAAGTTATTTGAAATTGTATTCTAAACCGTGTTTCATGAAAAATTTTTAAAACAACTATTTTAATGAATTTTTTTTAAAAAATACTTTAAAATATAATTACTACTGTCTTCTCAAATACCCATGTAATTTAAACAACTTTACACGGCACTTACATCAGTGAATACTGAATCCTTTTTTTAATTTTAATGATTTTATGGACATACTTATCACGTCGTTTTAATATATTAAGAACTATATATTATTCTAAGCGATAAATATAAAATTCCAAGTAGGAAGGTAAATGAATAATTGATAAAAAAAAATAAATTATCAATAGAACGTCAGTTTATAACTAACCTATATTGAAAGATATATGTGTAATAATATAATCAAATAAACATGGAAACAGTATGCAATCTTCAATTGTTTAAAAATCGTTTATTTTATCATTTGAAGTGGTGTTCTTTTAAGATGGGTGATTGTACTAATTTAATTTTAATCCAAAACATACTAACTTTGTTTGTTTTCCCAGAATTCCTCATCGAACTTATGAAGACTTCAAATAATTTTTTTTAATGAGTTTGACATCTATATCTTGAAATAATACTAAAATCTTGATGATTATTTAAAAAAATAACCTCGATAAATCAAGGCTATTCAAGCCAGTTATACCGAACAATGTTTAACTCTCCGAGGGCCATGAAACATGGAGTTGATACTTCGTAAACAAGAGGATCGACAAAAAGAAAAAGAAAAAAAAAGCATAATAGAAAATGGTGTTCGAGTTATAATTGCATTGACAACTAGAAAACAAGGCTAGTGGATCATGGGATCGGAGCTGAAATCACTTGATGAGATATAAAAGTTGATAATGATAAGATTTTCTTCTAAATATTGAGAAAATGACAAGAACAAAAAGAGTTAGCAATAGAAAGCAAACAAATATCAATAGGAACTTAATGGCCAAGGAAAACAATAGGCAATAATATTGTATAAAACATGTTATTAAATTTTAGTGCTAGATGATCGCTTGTTGAACTATCATGATAAAATGAAATGTAGCTCAACTAGTTAGATTTTGAGTTTGATCCGTA
>Ga0325414_1004252_pt1 | contig 14958 bp, 8 predicted proteins | sample PopdelMetagenome_8_FD_206183 | JGI IMG/M metagenome (GOLD analysis project Ga0325414, IMG submission 206183) | Populus deltoides microbial communities from Bellville, Georgia, United States - Leaf-PdKOR-R3 | ecosystem: Host-associated > Plants > Phyllosphere > Phylloplane/Leaf | place: USA...
ATTGTTTTGATTTACATTATATTAGTAGTCTCTCTTCGTGACCTTCGATCAAGGACCGACACTAGCATGCTTTTATTAGTAGAAAATCTCCATTTTCTTTCACTCTCAGGTCGCACAGTGTGAGCTTCTGTAATTCCAAAGAGATATCAGGCCTAAAGATTTTTGTTGCTTAGTCAACAGGTGATTAATTAATTCTTAATTTTATTAAGATCCTCGTGTGCTTAAACTATGATTACACTCTAGATTAATTCCTCACATTGATTGAATGCAGATATTCGCAGAGTAGATTGGAATATACAGATTAACATTCTAGGGTTTATTTTTTAAATTATTTTTAATTTAAAAATATATTAAATAATTTTTTTTTATTTTTAAAAATTTATTTTTGATACTTTTATACCGAAACAATATAAAAATACAAAAAAAACTAACTTAAAAAAATAATTAAAACACTTTTAAAATACAAAAACAAACAAATTTTTTGGAAAACTTTTCTGATTTTTCCTTAATCAAATTTCTTCTCGTTTCTTCTACAAATCCGAGACCAAACAACAAGGGATTTGTTGATGATTTCGTGAAAGAAATATATTAAAATAATATTTTTTATTTTTTAAAGTTTATTTAACATATTAAAATAATTTAAAAAAATAAAAAATTTATTTTAAAGTAAAAAAAATATATAAAAAAATTAAAATTCTTTTAAAAGCATTTTTAAAATATAAAAACAAATCATAGAAAAGTTTTCAAACTTTCCCCTAAATCAAATTGATTGACGTTTCTTTCACAAATCGGAGGCCAAACAACGAGAGAGTGGTGTTGCTGACTCAAGCATGGTCCCACTCGTAAAATGGTGTCGTATAGGCTAAGCCAACCAATGCGACTGGCCAGTGGAGAAGAGGACTTGTTTAATTAATGAAGGGTGTTATTAGCTTTTTTTTTTTTTTTTCTTTTTAATTAATTGTAATATATACTAAAGGGGATTAGTGTTTTATTGTGGACTGCACAGTGCAGTCCACAGTAAAACACTGATGCTTTAGGGTTTTTTTTAAGTTGTCATATTTTTTTTAGTTTTTTTTTATGCATTTCGGGATTATTTTTTTGCTTATTTCTTTGTTTTTTCTTTTAACAAATTTTTTTGTTTAATTTAATTTAGTTTATTATTATCAAATTTTTTTATTTAGTTATCAGATTTTCATGACACGTTTTCCGGATTTAACGGGTTAACTTGGTTTGACAAGTTAACTAAGAATTTTTTTTTTTGCTTTTTAATTAATTTTTTTCATTTAGTTTAGTTTGTTAATACTAATTTTTTTCTATTTAGTTCTCAAACTTTCATGACACATATCCCGAGTTTCATGGGTTAACCTGGTTTCACGGGTGAACCCAGTTAATTATGGGTTGACCGTCAATTTTTTTTGTTTTTTTATTTTCATAAATTGCTTTTGTTTAATTTAGTTTGTTAATGTTAAATTTTTTTTATTTAGTTATCAGACTTTCATGATACAGATCCTGGTTTTAACAGGTTAACATGGTTTGACGAGTTAACCCGAATTTTTTTTCGTTTCAATTATTTTTTTTTTGGGTTCAATTTCTTAATTTTCACTTTTTTTTATTTAGTTACCAGACATTCATGACACGAATCCCAAGTTTAACGGGTTAACCTAATTTGATGAGTTAACCTATAATTTTTTTTTGCTTTTTTTTCTTTTTAATTTTTTTCGTTTAGTTTAGTTTGTTAATATTAAATTTCTTTCTATTTAATTTTTTTCTTCTTAGAGGTTTTTTCTCTTTTATTTTTTCTTTTTAATTAATTTTATTTAATTAATTTAGTTTATTAATATTAAATTTTTTTCTAAGTAGTTCTCGATTGATGCCTTTAGTTTTTATTTTTGTTTTTTTATTGTTTTTATGTCTTTGACTGTGGACTACACAGTGCAGTCCATAGTGAAAAGGCTTATGCCTTTTGTTTTTTTTTTAATTAATTTTTTTAATTTAAATTGTTAATGTTAAATTTTTTTCTATTTAGTTATCAAACTTTCATGACACGGATTCCGGATTTGACAGGCTAACCTGGTTTGATAAGTTAGCCCAGTTAATTCTAGGTTAACCCATTAATTTGTTTTTTTCTTTATAATTATCAAACTTTCACGATGCGAATTCAAGGTATGACGAGTTAACCTGATTTGAAGGGTTAACACAGTTAATTCATATTTTTTTTCTTTTTCTTCATTAGTTTTTTCTTGCTGTTGGTTTTTTTCTTTGTTTTTTTCATTTTAACTAATATATTTAATTATTACACTTTTATGACACAACCTTGCAGTCAGACACACGTCCAATGCTATTGGGTCTGGTATTGCAGTCCAGACACTTTTATGCTAAGGGTTAACCCAAGTTTAATGTTATTATTAATATTATAAATATTACTTTTGGGTCAAGCGTTGCAACTAAACCTAAGACTCTTGGGTATAACTTTATAAAAAAACCTAACACTTTTAGATCTTGGCTTTTTTTTAAATGTAAAAAATAATTGATCCGTGATATCGCGCGGGGTATGTAACTAGTAAATCACCATTTTCTTTCACTATCAGGTCGCATAGTGTAAGCACTTGTAATTCCAAGAGATATCAGGCCTATAAATTTGTTGCTTAGTCAAGAGGTGAATAATTAATTCTTAATTTTATTAAGATCCTCGTGTGCTTAAACTATGATTACAGTCTAGATTAACTCCCCACATGCAGATATTTGTAGAGGAGTCGGAAATTACAGATTTTGAACAGTAATATTCTAGCGGGTTTTTATAAAAGTTTTTTTTATTTAAAAATTTATCCAAGTAATATTTTATATTCATAAAAAAATATTTTTAATATTAAAGTATCAAAACAATTTAAAAATAGAAAAAAATTAATTTAAAATAAAAAATAATTTTTTAAAAAACACAAAAATAAATGATTCTATAAAAACTTTTCTAACTTTCCCTTAATCAAATTTCTTCACGTTTCTTCTACAAACGTTTCTTCTATAAATCTAAGGCCAAACAACAACAAGAAAGGTGTTGTTAATTTAAAAAAAAAATATATTAAAAAAATATTTTTTATTTTTAAAATCAAATTTTTATATAAAATTTAATTTTATATAAAGATCCAGCATAAGTTTATGCTATCATCCACAGCAGGCTAGGAAGGTTGAATTTTTTTCCCAAGAAATAGAATATGGTAGTTTCCATGGCGGGCGACAAAACATAAATGGTATTTAGAATTATAATAGATGTTGTTTTTTTAAAGTATTTTTTACTTAAAAATACATTAAAATATTTTTTTTATTTTTAACATTAGTATATCAAAACGATCTAAAAATATATAAAAAAATTAAAATAAAAAAAATCAACTTTTAGTAAAAGCACGACCAGCGCATTACCACATACATTCTTAAATGAGTTATAGGTCCACCTAAATCCAAGCAAGCCTTTAATTCTAAAGTTTTTATTTTTACTTTTACTTTGTTTTTTTTTCTTGAAAATAACATTATTTTTAGCATTTTTAGAATAAAAAATTATTATCTTAATTAACTTGGATTAACTCATGTCACCCTACTCAACTTCTGATCCAAACCCTAGAACATGCTAAATTTAATTATTATATGTTTGTGGGTTACATTATTGGAAGAACACAACCCCCTATATAATTGTTTTATTTATTTTTTTTATCTTGATCCAGTTTTTTATTAAAAAACTTAGTTGTCAAAACAATTAGTTTAGTAACATCATTTTATTTTATTTTTTTCCATTATTACTAATCAACCTATTAAGTTAAGAAAATTTAAATTGATTACACCTAATCATTTTCATTGATAGTTATTATAATTATTAATTACCCTACGAAATTAAGAAATTCTATTGAAATTTAAAAGAAAATGATGTTAATAAATTAATTGTTTTGATTTACAATATATTAGTAGTCTCTCTTCGTGACCTTCGATCAATGACATCAAAAAAATTATCATTAAAGGTCGAAGAAAGTCACATGCACCTTTATAATATGTTGACTTTCCTTATTTATTTGCACATGAGATAAGGTTTCTATGAAGTAAAAGATAATTAAATTCTACTAGAGTCAGGTCACGAGTTAGAAAGGTTTACCTAGTTTAATCATGACATTAAAAGATACAGTTTTTTTAGAATTTTTTGTTATAAAAATACTAAATCAATATTTTTAAAAATATATTTTTTAAAATAAATGAAATTATGTTTTTATCATATCAATCTATTTACTAGCACACCTACCAAGTCGGCTGGCCAATAAATTTTGCTTTGGAACTTAAGCAAGCCCGGCATCCAAGTCGAAAGGTCACCTTGATGACTTATCAAACTTGACTTAGTTTAATAATAATGTAGAAAAATTTAGTTGTATAGTTCTAAGTAGAAAAGCAATTTATTATCTTTAGCTAGAAAAATGTTTTCCTCTAAACCAATCATAATAATGTAAAATCTTATAAAAGAATTCCCATCCAAACCATTGAAAAGTTGATAGATGTTGTTTTTTTTTGAAGTATTTAGAAAACCTGAGTAGCTTTTAGCATAGTTATAAAACCCGATCCTGCTCGGTGGATGAATTCGAGATCCTACTGATTTGGGTCTGGAATCGAACCGGATTGAAAAAAAATAAAAAAAGTCATGACTCGGCTGACCCGGCAAAATCCGGTTGCAACCCATTGACTTTTGTTTTTTTTCCACTAAAACGATGTCATTTTGTTTTTTTAAATAGAAATTGACCTGGTGACCTGGTCAAAACTCGAAACCCGGGCTTTGGACCGGGCCGGGTTTAAACTATGGTTTTTAATACTGTAAGATATTTTTTAAAGTATTTTTTATTTAAAAATATATTAAAATATTATTTTATTTTTTAAAAAATAATTTTTAAAATTAAATATATTAAAATGATATAAAAACATAAAAAAATAATTTAAAATAAAAACAAAACTTAAATTTTAACAAAAACACCACTAGTCATGTTGCCAAATACATTGTTAGATGAGTTATTGGTCCACCTAAATCGGAAGCCTTTAATTCTATAGTTTTTGTTTTAAGTAAAACATGTCAAAAAAAGAAGTTAGCATAAAAGGACGGTTGGAAAAAAACTAACGACATAAATAGCATATTGATTTACAATTATTAAACTCAACATGGTTGATCGGGTGAATTTAGAAACCAACTAACTCTTTATTTGACCCATGTTGATGTCAGAGAAATCAACTTGGATTTGATTTGATTTAACCTGGTTGACCTTACAATCCAACCCATAACCCAGTCAAAGTGTGTGTTTGGTATTACGGTAGCTTTTGTGGTTGTGGTTTGAAAAAAGTTGTTTTATAAAAAGTACTTTTAGTTGAGGTTAGTTTGAAAAAATAGATGTTTGGTTAAAACTGTGGTTGAAATTGAGGTTGAAGAAAAAGTAGTTTAATGTGTTTGGTTAAAAAAATGCTTTTCAAATTGAGGTTATAAAATAATTAAAATATACATATTAAAATTGATGATTTTTAATTTAAATATTGTAGATTTAACTATTACTATTACTTCATGAAATAAATAATACTTTATATAAAATATTTTTTATTATGCCTTTAAACCATCTACAATTCTATTACGTACAAAATTCATTCGACAAGAACTACAATTTCTATAATTTTTTGAGCGTGCAATAAAATTAGATAAAATATTATCATGAATAAAATTAATTTGATATTACAGTGTGAGTGAATTTAATTCGTTCTATACTAGTTTTTCAGGAAAAAAAATATTGTTTACATGACAATGTAAAACTAGTTTTTTTTAAAAAAAAATATACAAAAACTATATACACTATAAAAAAAAAATCACCCGAACAGTGCAAGTGAATTGCACTGTGCACGTGAATACAAAATTTAAAAAAGCAGCCTGGAGCTGCTTCGCGAATGTCGCGTTTAAAACGTGAATTGGTATGGGTCCCACCGGTTATTTTTAGTGTTTTTGATATTACCAAACGCTTAACTCCTGCGTTTTGATTGAAACGCAATCTCTAATGCGTAAACAAACGAAGCCAAAATCTTACTTAACTTTTATTTTATTATTTATTATTTTTTTTTACAAAACAACATCATCTTAATATTTTTAAAATAAAAATATTGAAAAAAATTATCTTAATCGACCTGGATTCATCCATGTCAACCTGCTTAATCTTTAATTCGAATCTATAACCATGCCAAATCTACATATTGATGGGTTAAATTGTTGGGACTTGGAAACAACACAACTTATTGAAATATATATATAAAAAATTGTTTTTTTTATTATCAATATTTATATTTTCTATTAAAAATACTTCTCAAAATTCTTAGTTATCAAAACAATTGGTTTACTAACATCATTTTATTCTTTTTTTTTTTCCAGTATTACTAATCAACCTATTAAGTTAAGAAAATTTAAATTGATTACAACTAATCATTTTCATTAATAGTTATTATAATTATTAATTACCCTACTAAATTAAGAAATTCTATTGAAATTTAAAATAAAATGATGTTAATAAATTAGTTTTTTTGATTTACGTGGGTTTAAAAATATAAATTAAACTTTCAATACCTTTGAACATTCCTTTGTAACCATCGTCTGCTTTTCTTGTATGAAAGGTATTGGCTTCCGAGCTTTTAATATCATCGTCTGCTTTTCAAGATTAAAAAAAAATTTATGTGCATCAAAAGAAAAAATTGATGTTAAATATTATATTTATTTATTTTTTATTTTTATGGAATAATTATTTTTTTTATTTTTGAATTTCATTGCCATTAACATCTTTATTGGTTCGTATAATTTAAGATTCATTTTTTTTATTGTTTAAAAAACATCTTTACATTTCTCGATTAAAAAAATCATATTAGAGTGAAACTCACTTGCAATATTGTTTTATTTTTCTACTATTTAAAAAATTAACTTGCAATCCAACGGGTCTTTTATTAAAAGAATTGGAGATTTCATATTTTTGAGATCTGAAGTTCAATACCTTTGAACTTTTCTTTGTAACCATCATCTGCTTTTTATAAAAGTACTTTTAATTGAGGCTGGTTTGAAAAAATAGATATTTGGTTAAAACTATGGTTAAAATTGAGGTTGAACAAAAAATAGTTTAATGTGTTTGGTTAATAATACTTTTGAAATTGAGGTTATAAAATAATTTTTAAAAATATATATTAATATTGATGGTTTTTAATTTAAATATTGTAGATTTAACTATTATTATTACATCATGAAATAAATAATACTTTATATAAAATATTTTTTATTGGTTCATTAAACTATCTACATTTCCATCACATATGAAATACATCCGACAAGAACTACAGTTTTTTTGGTTTCTAAGCACACAACAACATCAGGTAAAATATAATCAGGAACAAAATTGGGATTGCGATCAAATTCTGCAAATGCTATGTCATTAAGCAATCTCTGTCTTATTTATGTAGTGTTATTGAATAATGTTAAACACTAGTTTTTCGAATAAAACACAATTAAAATATTTTTTATTTTTTATTTTACTAGGATGGACCCAGTTCAATGTATTTTGAGTTTTGGACTGAACCCGGTTTGACCAGAACAGCATGCTACACTGTTCAGTGAACAGTGTAGCATGCTACACCGTTCATCTTGTGCAGTGTTGATATAATGAATTAATTAGCATGAACAGTGTAGCATGCTAATTAATAGTGTAGCAATGAGAGGCAGGAACACAAGAAGCATGAGAGAGATAAGAACGCAGTGAGAAGCATGAAATTTCAACTTCAACAAAACAACGTTTTCAACGCAGATAATGGTAGGGCCACATATAAAAATCACGACTGATTTTATAACCAAACACTTAAATGCAATTGTTACACACTAAACGTAGCCACAAACGTTTAGTCAAACAGACTCTTAATGTCATCATCTGCTTTTCAAGATTAAAAAAAAAAATTATGTGCATCAAAAGGAAAAATTGGTGTTAAATATTATACTTATTTATTTTTATATTTTTATGGGAATAATTATTTTTTTATTTTTGAATTTCATTCCCATTAACATCTTTTTATCAGTTTATTAGTTCGTCTATTTTAAGATTCATTTCTTTTATTGCTTAAAAAACATCTTTTACATTTCTCGATTAAGAAAATCATATTAGAGTGAAACGCAATTGCAATATTGTTTTATTTTTTTACTATTTTAAAAGTTAACTTGTGATTATATACATCTTTATTATAGCATGTAATCCTAGGTTTATTTTATTATATGTAAACATTGATTTTTTAAAATTTTATCCTGTAAATCAAGTTTATGATTTTTTTCAATAATAGTAATAAAATTAATTTCATTCTAGTCCTTCTTCTTTTGATTTTTTATTTGTTTCCTTTTCCTTAAAGTTTCTTATGGTTTTTAATTTATCATTCAAATCAAGTTCATGGTTTTTATTATTTCAACAACAACAACAATGACAGTAGTAATAATACTAATAATTTTAACTATTGTGATTTTAATAATAATAGTAGGAATAGGGGTAGGAGTAATAATAGTAATAATGATACTACTAACGTTACTAATAATACTACTAATAGTGATAATAATATTAATAATAGTGGTAATATTAATAGTTTATTATGATAGTAATAGTGGTGGTGGTGATGATGATAATAATAATAATAGTATTAATAATAATAATAGTAACAACAATAATAAAAACCAATAATAATACAAATGATGATGCTATCAATGATAACAATTGTAGTAGTAATAATAGTTTTTTTTATGATAATAATAGTGTTAGTGATAGTAATAATTATGATAATAATATTAACAATAATAATAATTGTGATAGTAGTATTAATAATAATAATAATAATAATAATAATAATAATAATAATAATAATAATAATAATAATAGTGGTAGTAATAATAGTAATAAATGACAACAACAACAACAATATTAATGCTATTAATAGTAGTAGTATTAATAATAATGATAATTTTGATGATAATGGATAGTAATAATGCTAATAAGGCTAATAATAATAGTAGTAGCAATAATAAAACAATAATAATAATAATGTTGTTAATAATAGTAGTAGTATGGGGGTGGTGCTAATAATTATAGTAGTAATAATGATACTAATAATAATACTATTAACAATAGTAGTAGTAGTAATAGTAATAGTAATGATAATAGTTGTAACAATAATAGTTGTTGTAACAATAATAATAACTATTATAATTGTCACGACCCGAATCCCGAGTCTATGATCAGCAATGTAGAAGCGGTGCCAACAAGATACCATAACTATGCTAAGTCTCAGAATAGACATATAAAAAAAACAAGCTATTTAAAAAAATACAACATTTCATGATCTTTCAAAATATTATATTATTCAAAACTAATGAAACCAAATAATAGTTTAAAACTTCTCATCAGTAATTAAAATAAAAACAATTATTAAAATAAGATAATAATGAAGCGTTTAATACATCAAATCAAAACTACAAAGAAAGTCTTGCTAAACTAGCAAGGTATACCAATCAAAACTGAAAAAGTAGGAACACTTAATAAAGTCCACCTACTAACAAAAACTAAGCACATGAAATAATATTAAAAATGAGAGGTGAGTTTGACCAACTCAGTGAGAAAATAACATTTAATATATATTTTAGATATTAATAGTTTGCAAGTCGATTTATTTTGATACATATACATACTAAGCATATTATCATAAAGTAATGAAATACATGTCAGAGATCAGATAACACTCGAAAGCGACCAGATGACACCCGAAGGTGACCATCGTAGGAGGATCAATCACCATAGGTTGGTGTCTCTCACACAAATTAGGCATACAAAATATTATGTGCACATAAACTAATTATTCCCCGTTAACATAGAGTTACTGACAAGTGCTATATCAAGGCATAATAGATATTCATATAATTATCAAAATAATGTATATCATATCAAATAGAATTTAGTTCAATAGAATGCGAGTGCAAATTCAAGAGTAGATGAGTACTTGGAAAATAAAACAACATATATAAATATTTAAGAAATTAACTAGTCGTACTCTTTATGTAATCAACATACATATTTATTTATATTACATGTATATTAAAGATTATTCCACTCATCTGAAAAATATAGAACTAAAAGGAATTTCAGATGAAAGATTTGAAAATTCTATTGAGGATCGTTAGAAGAACCTACAACAAATATACAAAATATACTAACAAAATAACACAAATAAAAGACTCCAATGCATAAAAGAAAATGTATAGTCTCCTAAATGCAGGGACTAAAACGATAATTTTTCAAAAACAAGGACCAAAATGTAATTTTACTAAAATTAGAGGACCAAATTGTAAATACATAACCATACTAAAATTTCACCCATAAACCACCCTCAATTCTGTCCAGAAACATACCAAGGACCGAACTATATTTTTTTTAAAGTTCAGGGACTAAAATGTAAATTCCTAAAATTAGGGGACCAAACTGAAATATTCCAAATAAATTATCAAAATAAGATTCATTATCCTTGACCTCACAAGAATACTGCCCATAATTCCAAAATACATTTTAGGGTTCAAATTCTAATTTTTCAAAGTTCAGGGACTAAACTGTAATTTTCATAAATCAAGGACCAAAATACAATTCCGTCATCTTTAACCTCAAGACCATTCTGTCCATATTTTTGAGAAAAGTTTAAAAAAATTTCTTAACCCATAACAAATTAATTAAATAAATCAATTAATAAATCTTTATTTCTAACAATACACCCAAAATCAATCACTTAACCTTAAACCCATAATAATTATGAATCAATCTTAATAACATAAACTTCAAATCATGTAACATATATTATTAAGTCTAAGCAAAATAAGGATAATGTAGTTGATGATGCATTATCTAGGAGGTATATTCTTCTTTCTACTTTAAATGCAAAATTGTTAGGATTTGAGTATGTGAAATATTTGTATACCAATGATAATGATTTTGGTAATGCGTATAATGCTTGTGATAACTCAACTCATGGATAGACTTGATAATTATTTGTTTAAAGAAAATAAACTTTATGTGCCTGATAATTTTATGCATGAATTACTCATACATGAAGCTCATATGGGTGGTTTAATGAACACTTTGGTGTTAGGAAGACTCTATAGGTTTTGCATGAACACTTTTATTGGCCTAAAAAAGTGTTGTCCAATACTGATTTACATGTACCCAAGAAATCTTGAGTCAATATATTCATGGATTTTGTTTTAGGTTTACCTAGGTAAATAAAGGGTACAAATTTTATTTTTATGGTTGTAAATAGGTTTTCTAATAATGAAACATTTTATATCATGTCATAAAACTGATGATACAACCAACATTGCTAATTTATTCTCTAGAAAGATGGTACAACTTTATAAGATTCCTAGGAGTATTATTTTTTATTGTGATGTCAAGTTTCTTAGCTATTTTTAGAAGGTTTTGTGAGAAAAGTTTAAAACTAAATTTTTGTTATCAATTATTTGTCATCTATAAATGGATGGTTAAATAGAAATAGTGAATATAATTTTAATTGCTCTATTGTGTACTATCATTTAAAAGAATCTGAAAAATTTGAAGGATTGTTTATCGTTTATTGAATATACATATAATAAGAGTGTGCATTTTACTATAGATGATTCACCATTTGCAATTGTTTATGATTTTAATCCACTAATCACTTTGGATTTGATTTCTTTACTTATTGATGAAATGATCAGTTTTGATGATAATAAGAAAGCATATATAATAAGATAAAGACACTCCACGAGAGTGTTTGACAACACATAGAAAAAAAACAATATGCATCTAAAACTAACAAAGATCGTATATGTGTTCCTTTTTAACCAAGTGATTGAGTTTTGGTGTGCATGAGAAAGGAAAGTTTCTAGCTATTAGGATATTTAAGTTGCAATCTAGAGGAGATGATTCATTCCAAGTTCTTGAATGAATTAACAACAATGTATATAAAGTGGATCTTTTATGAGAGAATGGTGTTAATGCTACTTTTAATATTTCTGATCTTTCTTTATTCAATGTAGGTGATGATTTGAGATCGAATCATTTTGAAGAGAGGGAAAATGATGAGAACCGATAAACATCACCAAAGAATCCATTAGAAGTTTAGATTGGGTCAATTATAAGGTCAAAGACCAAGAAGATTAAAATGACCTTCAATGAGATAATTCAAAATATTTGGGTCAAGTTAAGTTTAAAAACTTTAACAAAGGATAAAAAAACTTTAATTAATATGATCCATGCAAAGGAATGAGGTCTTTATTAAACTTAAACATGCGTCAAAGCTTGGTAGCAAAGGGGGAGGCGATATTGTTAGTTTCTTTATGGTTTGTGGACTTCTTATAAGGTAACCTTCTTATTTTATATGGAAAAATATTTTTGACAGCAAATGGTTTCTTCATTTTGCAAGGAACCCTAACTTTTCAAGGCTTCTTAGTTGGCAGTTTGGAATTAATTACTTCACAAGAATTCCTTATTTTATAGCAAGTCAAAGTCGACAATATTATCCTTTTTTTTTTCAAAGGCATTAGAGTTAACAATTAGGGAGTTTAACTTGCAAAGTTTTCCTAATTGTTTAAGGTCACAAAAGGTTAGTAATAATTTAATTTTACAAGTATTGTACTACGTCGATAGTCTAAGTTTTCTACAAGGAAAGTTTAACAGCTTCCTTCTCTCCAAAGAAAATATATCGCAACATGTTATTTTACTTAGTTTTGGGGTTTTGTCATTTATTTTATAACTTTGGGTTATTTTTAATTAGGTCTTAATGTCACCTTATTAGTCCATCAGGGTTTGGTTATTTTGTAAACTATAAATACTCTATTTAAAAGGTTAAATGATTTAGCTTGGATTTTTTTCAGAATAATATTATATGTGCAAGATTGCTTATACTCTTAGTTTTTCATTGAACTGTTCAGAACTTGTCAAAGATTAACTATATTTGTAGTGTTCATCCTTATACCTTGATTTTTCGGTAAAGTAATAACTGGGTTGGGTTTTTATGAATATAATTTTACCTTTTTTAGGTTTTTTTTTAATCTTGATCATGGGTTTTAGGGTTCCTACCCTCCAAGTTTGCATTACCCTAGTTAGAGGGAGGAGAGAGAGGGGATCACTAAATCCGATGGTAAAGAGAGAAAGTCATTGTTAACATCGATTCCAGCCACATAAAAGATCGATCATCATATCAACAAGTTTCATTTAATGAAGGAAGTTTAACTTGGGTGTTATTTGACCTTAACATTACTTTAATGAGTAGATCTAACGTCGAAATTTTTTTGGGTTTCAAGTTGATTTTTTTGTTTTAGATTGAGTTTTGGGTTGTTTGAAGGTATAAACAAGTTTATCTAGGTCTTTATATTGTTTTTAGGTGTTATTGAGTCAAACAAGGATTGAAAATTATTTTTTTTTGGTTGAAAACCCACTGTCCTGATTTTTTGACGACTCTCCAGCCACCAGATTCTTGGCTTATAGACGACGTGTCATCTATAAGCTCTAAAAATGCGTTGTCTACATGAGCTAACAACATATCATTTGCATATATAGACGACACATCGTCCCGTTATGCAGATTGTACATCGTCCGTGTTGTCTTTTCAAAAAATAAAAATAAAAATAAAAATAAGGGTGCATGATGCATCATCTGTCCTCTGTTATTTGGGAACAAAAGCCTCTTTACATGGGTAGGCCCCTGTGCTTGGCTTGATTTTTTTTTTATATGTTCTTCATAGTTATTAATCCTAACTTAGGGCAAGGACTCATGATGAGCCATGAGTTAGGCGGGTTAACTAAGAAAAAAAATTCCATTTCTTTTTTTTTAAATAAAAGATCAAAATGACATCGTTTTGTGTTTTTTAAAAGTCAACAGGTTTTAGACTAGACTTTAACCAGATCAACCCTGACTTTTGAACGGGTTATGCCATGTCAATTACTCCCTTTATTTTTTTTAAAATGTAACCTGACCTAGATCCTGGGTCAACCGGGTTACGGGGTCAACCAGTCATACTGATACAAGTTTTATAAATATAGTATTTTCAATCCCTTAAACTTAAAAAAATATTATTTAATTCTTTTTTAATATTTTAAAGCCTATTTTTTTTTGGTGTAGTAAAAACATGTTCTTTATCAAATGTTTTTTTTAAATAGGATTATTTTTTTAGTCCCACGAGCTACCCATGTTTTTTTTTGAAAATCTTCTTTTTGGTTGGTTGTATATAAAAAATTCTCATGCACCTAATTAGTGTATAATTAAATAAAACATAATTTCAGAAATAAAAAGTTATTAGATCGTGTCAAATACATAATCTAAATCATAAATTTGATAGGTTAACTCGAGTTAATTTATTTTTTGTTTTCTTATTTTAATTTGATTTTTTTGTTTTTAATTTTATTATTTAATGTTGAATTGATTAAGAATTTAAAATTATAATTTTTTATGATTTTTTTTTCATGGTGTTAACATATGTTGTTATAATCCAAGTCATAAATTTAGTTGATTAATTAAGGTTTATCAGTAATGTTTTCAATTATAATTTATTTTTAACGTGAACAAATTCTCACAACCCTTTTACCAATAATTAACTTATTCGCAGAACCAATTCTCTCCGGGCACAATGGGATCTCCTTCACAGCTCATGCCACTCGAGCACTCCCTGCCGTGTCCTCCAACACACGACACAAACTTGTAGGCAAAACCGAAGGCGAGCCCCAACATCTGAAAAAACAAAACAGATCGGCAGCATGCCACGTGGCAAAAAACAACGGCCAGATTCATTTGGACCCCCCACCGATTATTTATTATTTATTATTTATTTATTTCCCTCTTGGTGCATGGGTTTCTCCTGGCCTTAATAACGCGCTCTCTAGCC
>Ga0325414_1004255_pt1 | contig 14954 bp, 13 predicted proteins | sample PopdelMetagenome_8_FD_206183 | JGI IMG/M metagenome (GOLD analysis project Ga0325414, IMG submission 206183) | Populus deltoides microbial communities from Bellville, Georgia, United States - Leaf-PdKOR-R3 | ecosystem: Host-associated > Plants > Phyllosphere > Phylloplane/Leaf | place: USA...
AAGCTACTAGCAAAAGAAAAAATAAAAAGCAGAAGCAATTATCATGAAAAAGTAATAAAGTAGTGTTTTTTTTGGCATTTAATCTCAATCTATTCTTATGATATTTTGTCTAGAAATTTGTCATTCAAAATTAAAAGAATTTAATATGTTGTGGCATATAATCTGTTAACACATTTACAAACCAAATTGTCCCCCCCTTTTTTTTTTTTGAAGAAAAACACTATTATTAATTTTGTAAAAAACAAGAACGAAATTCTATTAATTTAAACGGTTAAAAAAGTACTTAATAACAGAAAATACTAGTTCTTCTGCAAATATGAGGATACCTAGTAGAATGCCTCGTAAACAGGAATATTAACCAAATAAGGAGTAAAACAAATCAAAAAAGGTTTAAACATATATTGTACAGGGGCCGCGGCTAGCGCAGGCCCCCTCTATCACAAATTTTGACGTACACTCTCCCTCTTGGGGAGATGTTAGACAGGTGCACCCGCTAAGTGCAATGCGAGCCACAAGCCTAGGCCTGAGCCTTTTTGATCGCCCAAAGACCCCGTCCAGGTAAGTATGTTATTAAGTCGCCCGTCCATTCTATTTTATACGCTTTTCGTTCTGTCTTTATTACTTTCTTTCCGATATGGGATACCAACAACTGTATCCTGTTCTTTATATACGTGTAAGGTGCCAAAAACAAATAAATTAATAGTATGTAATTTGTTTTTGGTTTTCGAAGGAAATGACGAGGAAAGCAAGCCCTTAAGTGGGGGGTGTTTGACACCATTTATATTTTTGTTTCTATATGTTTTTTTTTTAATATTTTTTGATTGGAAAAACATTAAATTAATATTTTATAGTATTTTTTTTATAGTTTTATATATTGATATAAAAAAGCTATTTTAATAAAATTTTAAATAATATTTTTTTAAAAGTACTTTATACCGTAATCTAAAACTCTCTAAATTTCTAAAACAATATATTTTTAGATCTCGAGACACTTTGTTGAATCAACTTAATGATTTGTTGATTTAGAAAGTAGGCTATATCGGTGAAAAAATCTTGATTCTTTTACTAAAAATATATTGTTTTTTTAACCGTCGTTATGTTGAATAGATTTTCTTGCTATAACGTTGAACTCTCTAAAATAAGGTGTAATTAATGGTATGTAATTATTTGACGACGTTTTAAAGTTTTAATTAATGCAATTTGAATTTTTATGCGGCAGGAGAATATGATTGACATGTAAAGTTCAGTTTTTTGTGGTTTCTTTGTGCTCCGACGCATTAAATTTTGGGTGGTATGGATTACATTGAACTGCAATTACAGGAGAATTCGTTCGTTAGTCATAATCGAAAGAGTAACTGATATAAAAATACAAATTTATTTAAAACGGAAAGGACATAGACTGTACAAATTGCAGCTTTATTTAACACAACCCTGAAACGAATTCTAGACGAAGTAGGAGACGAATTTTCAACTAATATCAGACAGGGACCGCGGCTAGCGCAGGCCCCCTCTACCACAAATTTTGACGTACACTCTCCCACTTGGGGAGATGTTAGACTGATGCACCAGCTGAGTGCAATGCAAGTCACCAGCCTAGGCCTGAGCCTTCGTGATCGCCCAAAGACCCCGTCCAGGTAAGTATGTTATTCGGTGGCCCGTCCATTTTCTTTTATGCGCCTTGCGTCCTGTCTTTTTGCTCTCTTTCCGATGTGGGATACCAACAACAAACTGTATATTACTCTTTATATATGTGTTAGGTGCCACAGATAAATAAATTAATAGTATGTAATTTATTTTTTTGGTTTTCAAAGGAATTGAAGAGGTAAGCAGGCAGAACATATGTTTTTAATTTTATATATTTTTTATTTTAAAAATATTTTTTTAATATTTGTTTTGATATTTTTGTTATGTTAATTAAAAAAAAATTATTTTAATATATTTTCAAATAAAAATTTATTTTAAAAATTATTTGTACCACAATCCAGCCAAAACTTTCTGTATGCTAAAAAACTCGGCTGAATCAACCTAATGATCAGTCGATTTAGAATTTGCTTGAGGCTAGATCGGTGCAAACATATCTATAGCTACAGTTTCCTTGGCACTTGCTAAGTTGCTGCAGAAGTGGGAGAAGGGATTGAAGAATACCATGCTCCGTGAAAGCATCTTTAATTCGGTTAAAAAAGAAGTGGGAAGCATTTTAATAGATTGTAGCCTGGGACTTTTAGTTACTCGCACCAAGATCGGAGGGTGGTTTAGGCTTGAAAGTTTTTTTTGAAGGAATGGAACTCAGTCTGTGTTGACAATGGTTCTTTAAGGGTTGCTGGAGGGTAGAGTTGCCTGGGAGCTAAGAATTCCAAATGACCGTAGTTGGAATGGGAAGAAAGTTCTAAAACTGGGGTCTGATTTAGGATTACATATGTGGAGCACAGGTAGGGGAGAGGAAAAAAACATTTGTGTATGGTGGAATCATTGGCACTCTTTGGGACCCTTGGCTAAAGAGACCTGGAAGGAGGATTTCTGATGAATCTGGCTTGATCGATGCTACAAAAGTTCAGGTCTTTGCACAGTTGAGATGGCCAAGCCAAGATCAGATGACATGATGAGCATTGAAATCGCTATTTGCAGTAGTAATAAGGATTCTGTAATATGGAATCCATCCAACCAGCCATCCTTGCTATCTTATGCATCAGAATCATTAGTTACATGGTAGCATTCAAATCTCACTGTGCAGTGTCAGATACCTTGAGCCTTCGAAGGATGCCAGTTCAAGCCATCACTTTAGAGACATCACGCCACGTTAAAACAACGAAAGCCACCACCACATCCAGAACTGAAAACTGACTCCATGTTTCTTACACAATTGGTTCTTTATAAAACTTATGCTCGTCTCAAAAGATTTCATGCTTAGAGTTTGGAGAACCAGAAGAAAAAACACTTCGGCACTTTGCTGGTACAGGATAATAGTTTCTTGAGGACCCAGAGAGTTGATGTCCCACGTCGGGAAGAGAACACTGAAGGCGGGACGGAAGTCATGTAAATTACAATGGGTGGGCCCCAGTATTTTCTCAGGCTGCGTTTCGGGCAATCAAGGCCCAGGCCTAGTCTGGACTCTGGTAGCCCGCATTGCACTCGGTGGCTGCGCCCAAAGTTCACAGTGATATTTTCAAGATTTGACAGAGCCTGTAAACAATCATTTAATCTGTTAAATTGAAGTGCAATCGAAAAACAAGATCTGAACCAAGTGCAATAACATAATTTTGTCAAGATTTTCAAGGCCATATTAATAGATTGCTTTGAATCCGTGCCGTTCACTCCTTCAGAGAATAAACACAATATATGGCAAGGCATAGACATGAAGCAATGTTCTAAGTTATCCTCCGTGTCTCTTTTGTTTATGTAAAAGACTATTTTTCCTGAGATAGTGTAGAAGATAAAGTTTAGGCTTTTCCTTTGTGTTTTTTTTCTAGGAAGAGATATGCATATGATCATAAAAGGGTACTTTAGGAAGTATAAATAGAAGCTGGACTATTTTGTAAACAAAGTTTAGCATTTGTACTTGTTTGTAATATATATAATCCCATTGTATAACAGTTAATCACAAACCTATGTGGCTATGTACAAACCCAAGCCCAGTCCTCCTCTGAACCCAAGCCCAAAACCACTCCTTCTCTCCTGGCCTCTCTCTATAAAAACCTTCACCGCAAGCCTAAAGCTTAGGCTCTCTATTCCTGCCTGTGCCCTCCTAATCAAACCGAACAAGAAACAGAGAAAAGTCGAAAGCATTTTAAACATGGACGTCAACAAGCAGAACATTAGTAGAAGGAAAAACCAGACAAATCCCTCAACTTCAACTCAAAAGGTTTTTGGAGCCAGCAAACTAGAAATTGGTGAAAATGATGCTTCAGGTTTAATTGGTAGCATTATTGAAAAGGGTATTTCGGAAACCCCACAAAACAAGCCTACTCCTCCTCCTCAGCTCACCGTTTTGCCTTTCCCTGTTGCTCGCCACCGCTCCCATGGTCCTGTAAGCCCCTTTACACAGTCTTTTGCGTTTTAGACTATCAGTTTTCTCAGCTTCAAATTTGAAGCCAATATATTTGACATATTGGGTCTTGTTTCTTGTTAATGAAAGAAAAGGTCTTGAGCTTTCGAGAAAGTTTTGAGCTTTGGTTTTTGTTTCAGAGCTGGAGAAGAGAAGTAGTTGATTTTATTAGGGCTCGGATATGGTTTAGTTGAGTTTCTATTGCTTTAGAGCTATTAAAATAAGGGGACGTAGTGGGTAGTTAAAAAAGTTTTGAATTTCACACAATTTAACCAATCTTGGTGGTTCTTTTGTTTTGTTTTGGGTTTCGATGAAATTATTCATGGTTGCGTGGTGGATGTTTATGAATTTATATGTTGATTTGGTTAATTGCAGCATTGGGGTCCGATAAGTAGCAGAAAGGATGCTAATGATGATAATGAGGATGATGGTGAAGAAGATGATGATGATTCTATTTACTCCAATCCAATATCGGCTTTTGCGCATCCAGTAAAGAGGAAGCAGAAAAAGGGTTTGGATCTTAGCCGGTGGAGAGAGTTGGTCCCGAGTGATAATTCATTGGAGATTGACGAGGTAGAAAAAAATAGGGCTGGATTAAAGAAGACAGGAAAATATAGGAAGGATGGAGAAGCAGTAGATCACGTGGAGAATAGAAAGCTGTTAAATGACCCCTTTCGAGCTACTGAGGTTCCAATGGAAGTGGATATAGAAACGGATATAAGTTCTTCTATGCCTCCAGCTAAAGTGAAAGGATCTGTCACTTCTGTAGCTGATATGGAGATAAATAACCGTGCATTGTCAGAGATGCTAAAGAAGCGAGAGCAGCTCAATCAAACTGTAGTTTCTAGCTCTGGTTTCAATAGTCATGGGAATGAACAAGGGTCTAAGCTTCTCGAGACTGAGATTGATGCAGAAAATCGTTCCCGGTTGCAGATTATGTCAGCTGAAGAGATTGCAGAAGCACAGGCTGAGATAATGGAGAAGATGAACCCTGAGTTGTTGAACTTGCTGAAAAAACGTGGCCAAGAAAAACTGAAGAAGAAAAATGTCTCGAGTTCAGACGAGGCTGTCAGTAGTCAAGTGGATAGTATCCCAATTGAGAATCGCTTGATCAAACACTCACAGATTTCTCCTCATGCAGGGAGTGAGAGGCCAGAGATGATGACAGCGAATATATCAAAAGACACAAAGAGTGGGCTAGATAACAATGTGCTGCATGATTTAAGCACAACCAGTGGCTGTTTGTGGAATACTTGGAGTGAGAGGGTTGAGGCAGTTAGAGGATTGAGGTTTTCTTTGGAAGGGACTGTTATTGCAGATGAACCCGATACTGGTATGACTAAAGTCTTATTCTTATCCCTTTTGTTGTTAGATTTTTTGTTCTTTATCCATATCACCCATTCATTTTAAAAAAAAACGATGAAAGAAATTCTGATTCTCTAATTTACTCCACAACCTATTGTCATTCGGTTTGTTTGGGTGATATCTTTTTAGTCATATATCATTCTCAGTTTTGTTATCTTTGGTGGATTTGTTGAGCATTGAGTAATTAGCAATTACACCTCATCATGCTATTTGATTTACTTAATTGATTGCTGATGGTTCCTCCCATAATCACGAAGGCCAAAACCTGTAGGTTTTGGTATCTTAGGCAAGAAGCTAATCAAGTAGCCAATTTTAAAATCTTCAGTAGACAATAAGTTCTAATGTCTAACATAATAATAACCAGAGAAAGTTTTGTAGCTCGGTGATCACCTTTGCTCATTGTCTAATGAGCACTTTTAGATATAAAAGTTATTCAAATTTCCTCACCTTTGGTCATAAACCAGTAATAATTTTAGTATTCACAGTTCTTCTTTCTAATTTCATGTTAAACCTCTTTGAAAGCATGTTGTTGAACCCGGTTCTGTTATCTGGAATAATAGTAGATTTTTTTTGCGATAAACTTACATTTTAGATGCAGTCTTTATTTACAGGGGTAACAGATGCCGTGTCATGAAATTGAGCATTCTTTTTTGTTTTGTAGGTAATGTATCCAGTGACAATGGGCTTAGCGCTGATAATGTAGCTGAACGTGACTTCTTGCGGACTGAGGGAGACCCTGGTGCAGCAGGATACACAATCAAAGAAGCAGTGCAACTTACTAGAAGTGTGGTCAGTTAACATCATTCATAGCTCACCAATTAGTTTTAAGTGAATTAATTTCAAATTTTGGCTTTCTTGAATAAATGGAATGCAACACCTTATGATTTTTGTTATATGATTCTTGTGCAAAGCTAATTTTGTTAGTTTCAGATTCCGGGACAACGGGCTCTTGCATTGCATCTTCTTGCATCTGTGCTTGATAATGCGATACATAGTATTCAACAAAATAAAGTTGGATCTACTGTGAGCAATGCTAATCAAGTTGACAAATCAGATGATTGGGAGGCTATTTGGGCCTTTGCACTTGGCCCTGAACCTGAGCTTGTTTTAACATTGAGGTTGGCCACTCCAGAATTCTCTTACTGTTTATTGTCACTGCCCTTTGACAATGATGATTGAATCACTTGCTTCATACAATGACACAATAGTAAACTTAATGTTGTTTTGATTTGTAGGATGTGTCTTGATGATAATCACCATTCCGTAGTTTTAGCTTGTGCAAAAGTTATTCAGTCTGTACTCAGTTGTGATTTGAATGAGACTTTCTTTGAGATTTCAGAGGTAAAGTTCTGGACATTTTCTTCGTAGCTGAGCATTTATCTGGCATCAGTGGACTTTGAGTTTGATATATTGTGCTTGCAGAAAATTGCAACTTGTGAGAAGGATATCTTCACTGCTCCTGTTTTTCGAAGCAAACCAGACATTGATGCTGGTTTTCTTCATGGTGGTTTCTGGAAGTATAATGCTAAACCTTCTAATATTATGGCTTTCTCCGAGGATATCGTTGATGATGAGATTGAAGGCAAACACACAATTCAGGATGATATTGCTGTTGCTAGCCAGGATTTTGCTGCAGGTTTGGTTAGGATGGGAATCCTTCATAAGATGCGCTATCTTCTGGAAGTAAGTGTAGTTATATTGACAAGAAAAAAACAACATTTTGTGATTAAAGTCAATGTGGGTGAACTGACTATCACTTCTACAATGTTTTACTTAAGGATGAATTCTGTTGGAGGTCTGTAAAATGGAGATGGATGTGAATTTAGTTTTTTTTTTTTTTCAGTTTTTTGTTTTTTGCGCTTGTCACAGAATTGTTCTTAGTGCTTCTTTCAGAATAACGGATGTTTGAAATTACTAACACTCAAATCAGAAGACATATTTTAGAACCATACGTATTATAGTTTACTCTCTTTTGTTGAATTATTGTGTCCTGCATTATTGATTTAAATGATCGTTCCCTCATGCATACTTATTGTATTTTGATCTGCAGTTTTCTATGTCCGATTTCAGGCCGACCCTTCTGCTCCTTTGGAAGAATGCATAATTTCTATACTTCTCGGTATAGCAAGGCATTCCTTAACATGTGCAAATGCAATTATGAAGTGTCAAAGGCTTGTCAATATGGTTGTCAACAGGTTTACTATGGGAGATAATATAGAAGTTCGCCCTTCTAAAATAAAATCTGTTAGGCTTTTGAAGGTAAGAAGTTTCTGCACGTTTCTGAACAGTTATAAATTGGCGCCTGGTCCTATTTATTCTATTGCATGGTTAATGTCTCTAATGCTTCATTCAAGACAGCCATTTTAATGTTCTATTTTGATGTCAAACAGGTGTTGGCTCAATCTGACAAGAACAATTGCATTGAGTTAATAAAGAATGGGTTTGTCCAGGCTATGACATGGCATCTGTATCGGTATACTTCCTCCCTTGATTACTGGCTAAAATCTGGGAAGGAGATCTGTAAACTATCATCGGCTTTGATGGTTGAAGAACTACGTCTTTGGAAGGCCTGCATCCATTATGGGTGCTGTATATCATGCTTTTCAGATATCTTCCCTGCATTGTGCTTGTGGTTGAATCCACCAACATTCACGAAACTTCAAGAGAACAATGTTCTTGGTGAATTTGCTTCAGTCTCTAAGGAGGCATATCTTGTTTTGGAGGCATTGTCTAGAAATCTTCCAAATTTCTATATGCAGAAGCATGCAAGTAATCAGATGTCAGATTGTGCTGGTGATGAACAAGAAAGTTGGTCTTGGAGCTTCGTGACTCCAATGATTGATTTAGCTCTAAAGTGGATAGCATCCATAAGTGATCCATACATTTCTAAAATCTTTGAGTGGGAGAAAGGAAATAGGAGTGAATTTGTTTTTCAAGATTCATCTATTAGTTCCTTGTTGTGGGTCTATTCAGCTGTCTTGCATATGCTCTCCACATTGCTTGAGAGATTGATCCCAGAGGATGCCTTGAGACTCCAAGGAAGTGGTCAGCATGTGCCATGGTTGCCAGAATTTGTTCCTAAGATTGGACTTGGAGTTGTTAAAAATGGGTTTTTGAGCTTCATTGATGAACTGTGCCATTTGAGACAGCACAGTAACTCTGAAACATCATTAGCTTCTGTTTGTTGCCTCCATGGGCTAATCCGTGTTTCTGTATCCATTGATAATTTGATTCAATTAGCTAAGAGTGGGGTCCATATTCCACCTTCCCAAGAATACAGATTCTCAGGAGAATCAAAGATACTCGAGGATGGGATACTAAAGAGTTCTTTGGTTGAATTGAAATGTGTGCTTAATCTTTTTATTAAGTTTGTAACATCAGAATGGCACTCTGTGCAGTCAATTGAGACATTTGGTAGAGGAGGACCAACTCCAGGGGCAGGAATTGGTTGGGGTGCCTCTGGTGGAGGATTTTGGTCCATGACTGTTTTGTTGGCTCAAACAGATGCGAGAATGCTAACCAGCATGCTAGAAATCTTCCAGAACTTGTCTACCACAGAAGTTCCAACTGATGAAGAAATGGCGTTCGCAATGAACATGATCTCTTCTCTTTTAGGAGTTTTCCTAACCATTGGACCAAGGGATAAGCCTGTTATGAAGAAGGCGCTGGATATTTTGCTTGATGTCCCTGTTCTTAAGTATCTTGACTTCTATACACGGAGATTTCTACAATTGAATGAGAGAGTGAAACTTTTTGGATGGGAATATAAAGAAGAGGACTATGTGTCCTTTAGCAACACATTGGCTTCTCACTTTAAGAATAGATGGTTGTCTGTGAAGAGGAAATTGAAAGCCACACCAGAGGACAATTCCAAGGGAAAATCATCCCTGGAAACCATACATGAGGATCTGGACATATCAGACATGACATGGCAAGATAATCACTTAACTTCTTTGACAGCAGAGTGGGCTCACCAGAGACTGCCGCTTCCCTTGCATTGGTTTCTCAGTCCAATCGCAACCATCTCCAATAACAAACAGGATTGTCTTCAAAGTTCTTCTGATACACGGAATCCTACTGAGCACACCCATGATACACTTGAAGTTGCTAAAGGCGGGCTTTTCTTTCTGCTAGGCCTGGAAACCATGTCCTCTTTCCTGCCTACTGATGCTCCCTCTCCTGTTCGCTTCACACCTTTAATTTGGAAGTTGCATTCTCTATCTGTCATGCTACTTAGTGGAATGGGTGTGCTTGAGGATGACAAGAGTAGGGATGTTTACGAAGCCTTGCAAAACCTCTATGGTCAGCTTCTTGATGAATCAAGATCTGTTAGAAGTGCTGAACACTTTTTGGAGGATAATGTAAATGTACTTCCAGAAACTGGGAAGAAATCTGCCTTGGAGTTTTTGAGGTTTCAATCAGAGATTCACGAGAGTTATTCTACATTTCTTGAAACTCTTGTAGAGCAGTTTGCTTCTATATCCTATGGTGATATAATTTTTGGCCGGCAAGTGGCTGTATATTTGCATCGTTGCACTGAAACTCCTGTGAGACTTGCTGCCTGGAATGGATTGGCCAATGCTCGTGTTCTTGAAATTCTGCCACCTTTGGAGAAATGCTTTGCTGAGGCAGAAGGCTACCTTGAACCTGTTGAGGTACAGCTGCTAACCTTCAACTTCTTATATTGGCCATGAACTTATTTTAGTTGAATTTAGTTCTATCTGCAGTCTAGTTTGAGCTTGCATGATTTCCATTCTATGTTGCTTGGACTTGGGATCCATATACGACATGGGTTTGTGTCTGACACATGTATGTATGCCCGAGTCAACTATTTTTAAGAACTTTCCTTCATTTCCAGATAATTGGAGTGTCCGAGTGTCCATAGCCATGTCCAAGTGTCCAGTGCTGGACACAGGTGCTAAGATAAAATGAAGGGTCAAAGCAAACATGGGTTTGATTTAATAAGAGAATGAAGCTCTTGTCTTTGGCTGCAACTGGTGGAAATTTCAGGAAAAAAAGGGGAAAGAACATAAATTTTTGTGTGTTAGGTTATCTTGAGGTTTATAGGAGATATTAAGTGCGTTTTCTCTGTTATAATTTGTCTAGGCAGCAATGATGAGATATGAACTAAATGCATGGTTGTGTATTGGTTTCGAGAACAAGCACAAGATCTTGCTTTACTTTTGTCTCAGGAATAGTGATCTTTAGTTTGTCATGGTTGGGCTGGTCTCAAATTTTCACAATTTCAAATAATTTTCGGTCAAGATTTTGCAAGAATTTTAGTATCCAGTAGATTCTGAGTTTAATCAAAATATGCAGACACTTTTTATTTATGAAACTTGGTCCTTTGCAGGACGATGAAGGCATTCTGGAAGCTTATGTCAAGGCATGGGTTTCTGGTGCTCTTGACAGAGCTGCAACTCGAGGATCAATGGCATTTACCCTGGTTCTGCACCACCTTTCATCCTTCATTTTCCTGTTTCATGCCAATGACAAGATAACGCTGCGAAATAAGCTTGCAAAATCTCTTTTGCGAGACTACTCCAAGAAGCAGAGACATGAGGTATTGAACTTTTCTGGAGGGCGAATTACCTATTGGTTTGGTTCTGATTGAATAAGTAGTTTTCTTGACTTTTGCATATCTAAGCCTTAAACATTGGTGAGACATCATTCAAAAAATTCAATATCAAAATCGAAGTGTTTATTTGCTGATATTATCTAGGTGTTTATAATCTTCTAGCAGCCAATTGTTACTCGTTTATTTGACTTGGTAGCAATCTGGAATGACAATCCATTGCTGCCCTTTCTGTATTTGGGCAAAACCAGATTTGTTTTGCGGTGAAAATAAATAAAAAACTTGTAAATGGTGAAAATGTTTTCGGTTTAGGAGCAAGCATCAATATGTTATCTGTATAATAACTATCCAGTTCATGTTACAGGGAATTATGCTGGAATTGGTTCGTTATTGCAAACTATCATCTCGCTTGCCTGAGAAGCAGGAAGGTTTGCCACTGCAGGCCAGTGATATTGAAAAAAGGTTTGAAGTCCTTGTGGAAGCCTGTGACAGAGATTCATCTCTTTTGATTGAGGTGGAGAAATTAAAATCTGCTTTTGTCAAGAAACAGTTTGTTGATAGACTCTGATGTGTACATATATGCTAAGAAGATATATATATATATATATATATATATATATATATATATATATATATATATAGAGAGAGAGAGAGAGAGAGAGAGAGAGAGAGAGAGTAAAAAGGAAAGGAAAGGAGCATGAGTAACCTAAAGTTCTCAATCATGGATTCATGACAAATTTTTGACCGACTCATCAGTAACTTGAAAGGACTGAGCTGTTGATTACTTTATCTGATTATTTTGTCAAGGCACTGTTGGGCAGAGGTTGTTTTGGCCCTTCTACTGTGGGAGGGAATTCCTGCAATGGCTCCCTTCAGTTCAGGGTGAAGCCCTTCAATTTCCCATGTCAAACCTTTTGATTTCCAGCAGTGCCTAGAAATCCTCCACTTCTTTTTTCCCGAAAAGAGATTATCTTGCAGTTATTTGCATCTCCATCCATCACCATGGCTGTTGCCAGCTGTGTTGAGTTAGTGTTTGAATTATAAAGTTAGTTGTTTTTTAAAGTGTTTTATTTAAAAATATATTAAAATATATATTTTTTATTTTTAATATTAATATTAATATATTTTGAAAGCAGAAATAATCACACTTTTTTATCTCCCCACCAGACATTACATGTGCCCTGAGGTCAGCCAAAAATAGAAACATGATATGTAGCGTCCCCATATGTCGACCTAACATACTACCAAAAATATATTAAAACTGGAAAACAGGATTGGTAGGTGTCCAGTTGATAGCAGCAACTGAGTACCTCATGCAGGGGAAAAAAAAGAGTAAAAAAAAATTGACACGAGAAAAGAAAATAAAAAAACAGTTTTTACTTGTTTTTTATATTGAAATGTATTAAAATATTTTTTTTTATTTTTTAAAAAATTATTTTTAAGATTAGCATATCAAAACAATTTAAAATATATAAAAATAAATTAATTTTTTAAAAATTAAAATTTTTAATAACATAGTTAATACGGATTTCCAAATGATACCATAAAGCAAACAAACCACATGTTTTGAGATGTTTTGAGATGCAAATGGCTTGTTCGAGGAATTCTTATACTCTGCGCTCTATAATTATATATAAAATTTTGAGAAATTATTTTTCAAATTTTTCTGTGTTTATTTGTTATTAGAAAAGTTGGTTAACAAAAAACACTTTTCGGTCAAAAAAAAATTTAACTTAGTTTTCAGGAAAGTGTTTTCCTGGAAAATTTGAGCGGAAAACACTTTCTGAAAGTTGTGAAAAAATTAGAAATGTCATATTATTCGCTGATTATATCAAATCTGGTCCTCAAACTTTTTATTGATATATATATTTTGTTTTGAATATTTATTTTTCAATTTCATCTCTTAAAATTTAATTTTTATATTAACTTTGGTCCTTATTTTTATAATTGTTATTTTCTTTTTACTTGTCATTTTTTTATTGAAATTTTTTATCTATCAGATTTGATTCTCATTCTTTTGATTATTACTTATTTTATTTGAAATAATTTATGAAATGTTAATTATTATTATTTTAATTTCTTCATCTTTTATTTTTTTTATTTTTTAGATTTGATCTTTATTATTTTGATTATTATTTATTTTATTCGAGATAATTTATGAAATTATATTTTTTTTTCAATTTCATTCACATTTAACTTTTTAATTTGTAAGATTTGTTTTTCATTATTTTAATAAACTTTTAAAAAATAAAACATTAATGACTTATTTTCCAGCTCATTTTCCATGACATAACCAAACACTGGAAAATGTTTTCTAATTTATTTTCCATTACACTACCAAACATTAGAAAATAATTCACTTTTCCAGAATTCACTTAAAAAAAAATCACTTTCCAGCAAACAAACATGGCCTAAACAATAATATATTGAATGAAAATTTTGTAGTGTTTTTTGTGGTGGTAGTTGATTAGTGACTAATTGTGCGGAAAACATGTTCAACTATTTGGGATTATATTTTAATTTTCAATGATATATATATTTATTTTTTTGACTGTTTAAGATTCCTTTTGGATTTTGATAGATTTTAAAAATATTTTTTATTTAAAAATATATTAAAATAATTTATTTCTCTTTATTTTTTATAACGATTTAAAAACCCTTAAAATTTTAATATATTTAGATAGTGTTTTTTTGTTGTTTTTTTAAAGTATTTTATTTTAAAATATATTAAAATAATTTTTTATTTTTAATATTAATATATTTTGAAAGCAAAAGTAAACACGTTTTTTCTCTCCCCCCTGGACATTTACATGTGCCCTGAGGTCAGCCAAAAACGGAAAGATGAATGCGGTGTCCCCACATGATGTGCTCTAGTCAAGCTAACTTATCACCAAAAATATATTAAAACTGGAAAGCAAGATTGGTTGGTGTCCAGTTGTTTGCAGCAACTGAGTACCTCATGGGGGCCGAGGACGTAGAGCAAGCAAACCACATGTTTTTACGTCTAATACAAATAGCTTGCTCGAGGAATTCTTATACTCTTGTACCGAGGGTGTCATAGATATTTTTATTTTACTTGATATAAAAAATATAATATAAATTTGGATTGTAAATTTAAATTGTAAAATTATAAGTAATTTTTTTAATTAATTATATATTGATAATTCCAACTAAAAAATTAAATTACATTAAAACCTAATAAAGTAAATCAACAATATTATAATTGATAAGTGATCTAAATAAAATGAGAGAAATAGATAGTTTGAATCAATAAATTAATAACAAAGAAAAATAAAAATTTTCATAACAAAACTTCTCGATACATGAGAATTACTGAAAGGTAAAAAGTACACATGAACCTGGTGACAACTTAGTTGTTCCTGTCATAATAAGTCATAACGGACCCATTTTAATTTAAGTTGCAAGCTAATGAGTCTAGGTTAGTAATTAATTAATATAGATTTAATAGTGAAATAAACTACTAAACAATATCTAATGCGCTAGAAAAAAAATTAAATTAAAGATAATTATTCAAAAATAAATAAAACAGAATAATAAAAAGTTTTAATCTTAAAATTTCTTTATGTAGCTCGAATCTTCAATTTTCGTATATTATTGGCAGATTTGAGTCCTGATTTCAAACATGTTATTTTCTCTCGTCTAAATAAATTACTTGGTTTACGATGTATAGTTGGAAAGCTTCAAATATCTAGCTTCCAACCCAACTTTAATCGCAATAAAATTCCACCGGTAGCTCCAAATATGTCCTAGTACACGAAGGTCTAGTTTGACATATTTAACAATATTCATCTATCAAATTTGACCCTCTGAACTATTATGTTTCTAAACTTTATTTGACCTGAAAATCTACCACAATATATTTCATGTGTTTAATATTTTCTTGTAAAATTTCAGCACTATCCAATGTACGGTTTGAAAGATATGTTCAATCTCGTAAAATTGATCAGCAAA
>Ga0325414_1004257_pt1 | contig 14947 bp, 9 predicted proteins | sample PopdelMetagenome_8_FD_206183 | JGI IMG/M metagenome (GOLD analysis project Ga0325414, IMG submission 206183) | Populus deltoides microbial communities from Bellville, Georgia, United States - Leaf-PdKOR-R3 | ecosystem: Host-associated > Plants > Phyllosphere > Phylloplane/Leaf | place: USA...
TTGTCATAGATCAGCTGTGGCAAACCACTGTAAAGTGTAAACCCTTTTGAGTTATTATCTGTAATTGTAACTGCAGAAATTTATTATGTCCGTTGTGGGAAAAAACAAGGGGGGGGGGGGGGGGGGTGGTTCGTTGGCAGAGACTGTTGGATATCGTCAGGTTGGCAGAACAGCCCCAGGTCATGAAAGTTGATACAATTTGCTTTCCCAATTGTGGGTGGTTAGAATCTGGCAACAAATGGTCTCAAGCCTGAATTACGACTTTCCAAATTCGATCGGAGAGTGCTCCATATGCAATGCCTCGAGACTTGAGAGATTGTCAGCAACATTTGTCGCCGTGAACTAACAATAGTCCTTAACTGAGTAGGCACAATTTGTTTTTGTATTTGAAATTGTATTTGGATTTGGATGTACTTAATTTTTAAAAATATTAAATTGATATTTTTTTTTTGTATTTTCCAATGGTTTTGATGATTTTAAAAATAAAAATCTGGAAAAAAATAATTTTAATATATTTTCAAGCTAATTTTTTTTTTAAATACCATGCACTATAATATTAAACACCAACAAAAAAAAGAAAAGAAACTAGAAAAGGGAACCTGACCTTTCTTTCCTTAAATCGGACAGGGACTGCTTACCAATGTTTAGGTTGTGTTAGGATCGACATCGTGGTCTCTGCTGAGTAGGTGAAAGGTAGCCCGGATCGCCGGCTTCATTGCCTCCCTCTCATTTCACTCCATCACTTGTCCAGCCATTTTGCCATATTTGCCACAGCATATCGATGATTGCGGAAATTATGATCATAAAATATAAATTCGTGATTCAAGTTTTTGTTAGTTTCAAGATTCTAGTAAAACGCAAACGCATACTGCCTTATTACGACATTCCACCTTGAAGAAAAAGAAACTCCAGAGCCTTCACTCTTCGTGCTCGGTTCTAAATGAGTTGAAAATGCATAGCAAAAAATCAAATACAGCACAACCATTGACAATCCTATCAACACAAATAACTGCATCCATATAGCTAAAACTTAAAGCAGTACATCTTTTTTCTTCAGCAAGATTTCTCAATTTTAGGCCCCAAATCTTGGTTGATAGGACCAGCTGTCTGAATACGACATCACTCCAGATCATTAGAAGGGATGTCGCATTCAAATGAAGACAACATCTCTCCCTCTTAACATTCCACCAAACATTTACTAAATTTAAAAGCCTTTCCATAACTCTATATAACAATGTTACGTCTTCCTGTTGATTCTCATCACAACTAAATGGCTTCGGTGCTTTGGGCTCTCATCTTGGCATGTCTGAGTTTCCCACTAGCTATTACTGATGCCCAAACACCAGCGGCGTCGCCATCAACACCTACAACCACCACACCTCCACCCACAACCACACCAACCACTCCAACACAATCACCAGCAAGTGCAGTGACACCCCCACCTGCAACCACTCCTATATCATCACCATCTCCTAAAGTCGCACCAGCTACCACCCCAGTAGTTCCACCACCACAACCACCACAAAGTTCTCCAGCTGCCACTCCAATACCACCACCAGCTACACCGCCACCACAAGTGTCTCCAGCACCAGCTCCAGCAACACCACCACCAGCAACAGCTCCAGCTCCAGCTAAGGAAGTACCTGCACCCGCACCAGCAACACCACCACCGGCACCTGTGCCAGCACCAGCTATTCCACCACCAGCCCCCTCACCATCATTAGTGCCTTCCCCAGCACCAGCTCCTGGAAAACACAAGAAGAAAAGAAAACACAAGCACAAGCATCATCATCATGCACCAGCTCCTGCACCAAACCCCCCCAGCCCCCCAGCCCCACCTACAGTGACAACAGCATCTGAGGACACAGCTCCTGCACCATCCCCAGTACGCTTTTAAACAATTAAATTTATTTACTCTAAACCATTAACTGAATGCGCTAATATTTCCATTTCAGAAAAGATCGTAATGAGTGTCAAATTGTTCTAAAGAATGTACCCTGCTTTTTTCTAACTTGCAGAATGGAGGAAATACATTGTATCACCAGGAAGGAAGGGCAAGAATGTGGGCAAGGACAGTGTTAGCATTTGCCTCTCTGCTGGTTGTTACAGGCTACAGTTTTTAGAAACCTTACCAAGCCATGGAATTATTTTTATAATGAAAAGAGAGATTATTTTATATGTACAAAATAAGATTGGTATGGAATTCATATTATAGGAATTAAAATGTAAAAGGCAAGCCAAGAAATTGTCAACATTTTTGTACATTTTCAGTCCCTCGAAGTATATAATAAAGACGAACCTTACAACCATGAACAAAACTATTCAAAAGAAGAAACAGAATAGAAACTTGATTCATTGTTTCTTATCAAACTTGATCTGCATTTGATTCTGCACTGATTTCCTCCCTCAAGTCATACTCAACAATAAGACCAAGATTATCAGCTAACTTGTGATACCTCTCACACCCTGCACACTACAAGAAGCACTACCTGCTGGTAAGATAAGCACTGAAGTTTTTATTTAAACTAGAAGGCAAAGCAGAAAAATTCACTACTTCCTCCCAAACTAACACGCCCAGTCAACAATGTTTTTTTAAGACATAATATTCAACAAACTTTATAAACAGGAAATACTTATAAATTATCTTGCTAGTCTTTATTTTCGATTACATATTGATTTGTATCTGTAAATGAATATCTTGGCCATGAGCAATATATTTCAAATTGTATTACTTTTATACAGCATCATAACCAGATAAACAACAATCCAGCATGAATTTCAACCACTCATTGTATACAAGCAGTGGCAGCAAACTCAAGTACTACTGAGACAATATGTTGCCATATGCTCTTGCTAGCTGCATGGTGTGCAAGAGAAGCTTGGTGTTTTTGAGCGTTCATAATAACCCAACCCTAAATGAGATAACCGTTGTATGTGGTGAATTAATGAGTTAGTGCAGTGAAAAAATAATGATAATAGTTCAGGAAAAAAAAAAACCATCTGTAAGATTGGGTACCTGAGGCATAATATGGGGAGCATACAAAAATATCCATGGACAAAATTCTGGAGACAGGTGGTGGCATATATAACACATCAATATAAAAACAAAAAACCAATCTGCTTCAGATGCATTGTTTTGTATCAGAAACTGTTCTTCCCTGAAGAGTATCTATAATGTTCTAAGGGAAAACTAAGGTTCTGCAAGCTTCCCCAAAAATGAATAAGAAGAAAATAACATTCATGAAACAATTCCCTAGGCAGAAATGAACCAATATGAATAACCATGTTCATTCCCATGAACAAATAAATATGGTTATTCAGGAAATAACCTCATGCAAAATGCTAAATAAGCTCCCAGAGAATGCTCCAATCTATTCCAACAGTTGTTGAAAAACAACCAGAGCAGAACCAGCCCTTTAACAGCCCCTTTTCATGCAGCATGCTATTATATAAGAATAATGTCTTATGGTATCAGGTTAATTTCTATTGAGAAAACTTTTTGAAAACACGTTGATCACTAATAACATCGACAACATTTCCATATGAAAAGGTGATGGAATTTTAATTTTCTTGAGTGCTTCATATTCCTTTTAAGGCCCTCTATTTTTCTACTCTAATTCATATCATTTCTCTATGGAGCATCCACTTTGAAGATAAAGCATAAAAGGCTTGTATCAGAAGTTTTAGATTATACTTTTCCAAGAAAAATACCAAATCAGAATACTCTTCTATTGTTGTTGTTATTTTTTAAGTCAAAAGTACAGTACACCACATGATAAATACTTACTGGTAAGAAACATATTACAAAAGAATTGTCATTCTAGCAGTCAAGAAGAACAGATGAGTACCTGCACAAATACAAGTCCCCGTTCATAGGCTAAACGATTTATAAGCCTCTGGGACCTCTCGCCACACTCATTACAAGTAAATTGCACAAGCAAACTCCTCCTTGGCAACTTTATGTCAATGGTTGCACTCTCCTAAAAGAGCATGCATGAAAATAAAACAACTAAGAATTTTCTGTTTTCTCTTCTTTTTTGGTTAAAGCATCAAACTAATGCTAATTACTTATTAGTAAAATTGACTCACTCTTCACATGCATACACATAATAAAAAACAAGGAAAACTGGGAAACAGCAAACGGGTAATGCATCATCAAGACCACAATTATTCACCAACAGTAAAAACCCAAATATTGCTCTTAACTTAAAACACAAATCTATCAAAACTAAAAGCAACTAACACTAACATTACCAAAAACCACATACCTCATTCAAATCATTTGATTCTACTTCGGGGTATGTCTCAGAATTGCCATCCACCAACCCAGAAACCACAAATAGCCTACGGGACCGTTTTGGTAATATTGCTTCTGTATGAGAGATTCTCAACCTGCCCAAAAAAAGGAAAGGAAAAGAAAAACAACTAAAGGTTAAGAAAGACTTGATCTTTAGTGTTCACTAGTAGTAAAGTTTGAAACTTTAAAGAGAGACTTCATGAGCGAGTGTGACCTGGGGTTTGTGGTGGAGAAAGAAATGGGTTTGTAAGAGTTGGGGAAGAGAAGGGGATTAATGGGTTTGCGTTTGGGATTTGGTTTCATACAAGTTAAGGTGGGTAAGAAACTGCATTGAGAGAGGGTAGCGGCGGCGGCGGCGGCGGCGGCCATGGTGGTTTGATTTTTTGAATTCTGATACTATGTTGTCTGTTTTTTAGTTATTTCAGGCTATATATATATATATACACCCTTCTTGTTAGAAGGAGAGGATAATTCTTGTATGACATGTCGTTTTATAGTAGTAGTAAAATTGTCGTTTAGCTAGCCCTTACATGCCATGGGGAAACGGTTGTGAAATCCATAAACCACCGAAAACTATTCAAGAAAAAAAAATCCAAGAAATCAAATCTCAAATGACAGAATCTATGTGGATCCACCCACTGCTGCCCATAGGAGCTTGGCCGCCGCACCATTAACACCCACAGCCCCCTCCTATCATAGATCGCAAAACGTACCGACGTCCATGAAACCATAACCCAGATTACAGATGGATGGCCACAGCGTTTATGACACAGATTTCTTTTGATGAGAGGAGATTTTTTGTTTTTGTTTTGTTTTGTTTTTTAATAAGCCATGGGATTCATAAAAGGACGAAAGGAAAAACACAAGGCGAATGCAGCAACAAGGAGTAGCGAAGACTACTCATAGCAGCAAAATAGTGCCAGAACAAAAAGGAGAAGGGTAAGAAGAGAGAGTCATCTGGACCATACCATAGCAGGATCTGAAAGAAGTAAATTTAAAAACCCCATTAACACGAGGGACTTTTTATTATTATTATTATTATTATCATCTAGTCAACAAAGTGAAAGGATTTGACATTTTTAATCCCGTTTATATTATGAAATCTGAAGACAAGACCGTGAGGATTTTTTTGGGCATTTGAGTGAACGGAGTTTCGTTTTGTGCATTCAGAATAGCCTGCCTCTCCCTCTGTTTATTTCCTTCATAAAGTTTTTGTGATTCAAAGTTGTAAAAGAAAGGAATGCATGCATATGTGGGTAGATGGTCTGCTCAAAATCCATTATATCAGTGTTTGAAAATACGTAAAAACAAACAAAAGATGTCAGAAACACGAACTTGTGATTGATCTTGAAAGTCAATTGAAGATTTGTTTTAGACAAAAAAGGAAAGAACGAACGAACTTGTTTTCATTTGATGAGGACTAATGGGTGAGTGACATAGCATTTGTTCGGGATTATATGCCAGTGCCAGTCACTTCTTGTTTAATGGAACGTTTGGTAAAGCGGTGGGGCTGTGGATATGTTTCTAAAAAATTTATTTGTTTTTATTAAAATTTAATATAATTTATATGTTTTAGATCATTTTAATATGTTGATATTAAAAATAATTTTAAAAAAATAAAAAAAATATCATTAACATATATTTTAACATGAAAAATTATTTCAAAAGTATCCATAACCATACTACCAACCACGCTATAAATCTCGAAGCCTCCTTGTCTGAACGATATTTACGAAGTTCCTATAAATTGTAGTCCCTGCCATTCTAACCATCTTGTTCTGGAAAATTGAATGCACCGGTCCTAATCTCAGTGTAATGTTATAAGTTCATTTTATTGGGATCAGCAAAGCCACTGAAGAAATTATGCCTGGGCTAACTGCAGGTACTAGTCTAGTATGAAGGTGTCCTTATGCTATAAAATATCGAAAATCAAAGCTTTAAAGTTGAAATTAAAAATAATTTTATATTATTCTTTAACTTTATCTTTTAAATGTAAGTATTTTGAACTTTAAATTTCCACATGTTAATCTCTCTTATACGTAGTTTAAATTATTAAGTTAGGTTATGTTCCTCTTTAAGATACAATGGCATCTTGACCATTCAGAGCAGAATCTTCTTGTGCGTGCTAGCAGCAGGGCTTATTTTAGTTAAGGTTTTGCAGAATCACTTCTTCTTCATGAGCACACAAGTAAGAAGAAGATTTGAATCCACCGATGTGTTAAAACATCGGAAAGCATTGCAGATGACTTGGTGCAGTAGCTGTCGGTTACTTGAAAAACCAAAAGAAAGAAAGAAAGAAATGTTGCTTTACTTTAGTCCTGGCTTATGGTCTTGCCTTAGTTATGGATTTAAATACTTCTTAACGTAGTCCTGTGTTTTGCAGAACCTGTATAGAAAGGCGAAAAATATTGGCAAGAAAGAGTTCACTAGAAATTAAGGCAAGTGCCCTACGCACAATTTTTTTTCCTTGAAGAAAAATCTGTATACAAATATGAACCTTTTACCATCCCTGGAACAATTATGACCAAGTTGATGTCTTGCTAAACAACTTGTACAATAAGGTTCTTATCAGAAAAATTTGAGTTGAAAAATGTACGTAAATCCCAACCGACTTCTGTAAGAAACTGCTGCCAATGAGTATCATCAGTCTTCCTCGTCCACTTCATGAAAAGGAAGTGGCACTGTCTTAACTGCTCTAAACTTGCCAGCGTTATTTAGATGCTCATTCTCCAACCTGGACCATTGAAACACTTTTTTTTATTAGACCCTATGAGAACTAATGAAAAGTTATGAAATGTTGCAATTTGATTTTGCATGATCATATTAACAAAACACAAATGGCTACATCCATTTTCAAACAATCTATTACCTGTAAAAATTCCACTGTCCTCTCCTAATGACTTCAAGGGAAGCTAAAAATAGTCCAGTTACTCTGTAATCAACATGCTCAAAGTTTGAATGGAGAACAGTTTGTAGCCAAGCAAGCCTGAGAATAAGGTTCAATCCCTGCAGGAAACATCCAAAGTTCAATTTAGAATTTACTTTGGAATCGAAATGACTTATACTTGCAACTTGAAAAGAAATCAAATCGAATCTGTGTCTGCAATGTGTCCTTCATTTCAGAAATCTATTCTCTTTACTTGTCTACCTATTCCTAGCCTAGCTGGTATGGGATAGGAATCTTACTTTCATTGTAAAATGCCACTATCAGTACTTATCATAAGAATATGTTCATTTTGCTCTTTCGAAGAAAATCTTATCTTGATCATCTTATATCTAAAAATGAAAATGGGCAAGTTGGATGTCTAATCAGAAATCAGAATAACTTGGTTGGTGCCAATATCCATGCATTGGATAATCGGTTGGTGTGTTCTGAGATCTTGGCTTTGCTGGCAATTAAATTCGTATGCCACTCAAATCGAAACTATATCATTCCACTGCAAAAGAGAGTGATTAAGGAGACATAACATGTACCATGGAGAAGTAGTAAATGAACTTCTGACGAAGCATTAATTCATTCCTTAGCCAGGGATTCTTTGAATTGATCTGGAGCAAACCCCAATCCTTTACAAAGTCCCAATACAATTGGTATATTGTTGCAGCACTTGAGACACCTACAACAAGGCACAGCCATCCAACACTCCTTTCTTTCTCATAGGCCACTTTGGCTCCAGCTGCTAACATTGCCGATACATATTTGCCTAGATTGACAAGGTGGCTTGTCTGTCCTTCATCAAACCATCGCCTAGCACACTGCACCCGCAGTTAAGTTTAATAAATTAGTAATCAGATGCACTGAAATTGTTTAAAGAAGATAGATTGAACCACAAGTAAGCGAATGATGCAAATGATCGGTACTTAAGCAAGGGGCTGGAAAGCTTAATACCATACCTGCATTGCTCTCCAGTAATAGGGTAGGAACGACACTGCATAAGCAAGATCGCGGAAATGCTTGGCCCTCATGCAGTAGCCATAGTCCTGATTTTTGTAGCTTCCAGTTAAATAATAGCATGCTACATACTCAAGGTTCCTAAGCATTGGCACCTGTTCAATAACAAATAACATCAGTCAAGCTGTAAATTTTCTGACTTCTACTGGAACTATTGAGGTTTAATACTGTTTTGCAACCAGAAGCCTTTATTTGGCACTAAAACCAACCTGACTGCAAAGTTGATCGGCCATAAAGAAGTCCAGCATGACAACCTGCGGAGACAATAATTACAAGCAGTTAAATAGATGATTTGGTTAGAATTTCTTTCAGCACAGAAGAAACTCACACTGAAAGCTAAGCCTACGAAACCATATGTTTGAAACTTCAACAGATTTTATTTTATTTTTTACCTTATAGAGAGGTGATAGAACGATGTTCCTTAGCACACAAAGGAAGCGAAAACGACTTGAGCGGTAGCAAATCTTGAAGGGGCACACAAGCAATAACATGAAGCTCTGCGCATAAAGTAGTGACAAATTTTATCAAGAATTCGGCTCCAAACAAAAGAAGTTACTTGAAGTGTATTTAAGTCTTGTCAGATTTTTAATCAACAATTTACCAATAACAGAAGGCCTGGGATGACTTGAACTTGGGAAAACGAGTGTCCTTTAGTATGAAGTGACAAATGAATAAACATGACTCCCACTACAGCAGTCATCGATGTGGTGCAAATCAAGAATACATCTCTGTACTTCAGCTCCTTTGTAGGGCCCAGCTCAAAGATGAAGCTATAATTTATCCTGGCTTTCCTCCACATGAAAATGTTGCAACCATACAGAAAGAAGTGCAGGAACATCAAGGTGAACATGCTGCAAATAACAAATTAAGTCCCTTTTTTCTGTAAGCTGCCTTTCCTTAAAAGAATTTCAAATGTGATCTTAATACAAGGATAGATCTGAGGGCAACTTGCCTAAGCACCGGATAGACAGTTTCCATGTACACAGTATCTGGCTGCCGTCTGTACATCCCCGTGATATGAGCCATTATGACATAACCAACGAAGAGGGCTATGAAGCACCCAGTGAACAGTCCTGAATATTTTCACGCATATCAAGTCAATATTCATCCATCTATAAGTCATTGAACATGGAGTCCAATAATTATCAGTCAAGGACTACGTGGTAATATGTGAATGAGATTGACTAAATTCAGTCAATTTCGCATTCAAGGGTATGTTGGAAGCTGTGCAAACTAGTTTAACATTATGCTTGTAAGCACAGGAAACCAGTATCTGATAAATTGTGCGATGCAAGGATCAGAATTTTTGTTCTTCAGATCAAAGAAGGATATTTAATCATTCAATAGAGGGCTAGGGGAATCTTAATGCCTGATATACAAGTTGAGCACAGGTACTCCACTCATTCAAAAGTGTCAATATTGCAACATACTCCATAGCTTTTGAATGCTTAACTGGAAAACATTGTGTTGTCTTTTTAGGAGCTAATAGTATTCCTAAATCCTAATGTTCAATACTTGTACGGATCAAGTTTGTATCGAAGATGATAATGGTATGATATGGGACCTATGCTTTATCATCCACCCAAATAAAGTGAACCAGGCACTGCCCCTCGTTTGAAATCCTAGTGGCCTGATGGGTCCATATTTATGTTTCTTTTAAGCCTGTATTTTTTCCACGAAGTGGTTAATAAAGAAGCTCTCCACCCAAATGATTTGATAAAAAAGGAAGATAGCATAAAAAATTCTATCCTGTAATTTTAATACTAGACCATTTCAGTCAAGAAACTCACCGATGAAAAAAGTCACAGGGTGTGATTCTGTATGTTGATGAGGTTTAAGATATTTTCTGGCCTTTCTTCTGTCTTCTTCAGCGAAATGTTTGATAAATAGATCCTCAACTTCATCTGCTAAGTTCATTACCTGTCATTTCTGAGACTAATGAGCAAATGTAACATACGTACCAAACATTTTCTCCATGAAATTTAAAGTGACAGACAAGCATATCCAAGTTCAATTTTCACAAATCCGAGGACTACCCTTCAGTGCGGACACGAGCAGCAGGATCGGTGGCCACTTGACATTGTCGGAAAATGATCAGGCTAAAAACTAGCCAATGGAAAACATCTAAAATCATCCTATCATAGTTTTTTCTACAACATAACCTGCATAATGGTTTACTTTTAATAGTTTTTGAGATTCAGAATTTACCTTGTCTGAACTGTTAAAATAGGAGCTTTCAACAACTTTTAGATAGATGGGAAGAACTTGTTTTCCAGTTACCTATTGAAAAGAAAGGAGAAAAAACCAAGACAATATCTTTCTCATTAGATATATGCGCAGGCCAAAATGAAATATTAAAAGAGGTTTAAAAGGTAACCTATTTACTTACTTTATCAAACTTCTTCAAAATCTTTATAAAAGCAAGCATGTTCAAGTTCCTGAAATCACATCATTAATTGCAGACCAGACCAGTAAGCTTCTCCATCTCTAAATTAAAAATCAACAATGCAGCAGCCTTTTTTTTTCCCCTTTCTTCAAAAAAAAGTAATCCTTCAAATTAAATACCTGTAAGTTTTGAGATATCCCAACCCTTTGTAGAGCTCTATGAAAGCTCCTTTAATCATCTTCTCTGCATGATGCAACTTTGTTTTGTTGATATGCTGCTTGCTCCCTTCAGGGTTGCATTTCTTGGAGGACTGACTAACTAAATCTCCCCAAACTAGATAACTGATCGCCGAGAAAGTACGAGAAGGTGTTGTTAGAGGAATGTTTATCCTTAAATTCCTCCCCTGGCAATTGAAAACGTGGCCCGAAAGTGTCCTCAGTTTGATATCGTCTCTTTTCATCCTCATTGATTTTCCCATCTCCCCCATCTCTTCTGATCTTGGGGAGTCCAGGACTTCATTTTTCTCCAGCTCACCTGTGCTGTCGTCTTGAATCTGCTCTTGTTCTCTTCTGTCTTTCACAGAATCTTCCTCTGCAGCCAAGAGAAAGAAAAGATACAGAATAGAGATCATTAATTTATTGATATCAGAATATTTCAAGTAGAAGAGAGGAAAATAAACTCTTGCTCATTAATACTAATACTGGTTCCATTAACTATGCTATTTTTAATTATTATTATTTTCCCAATCTGCTACGATTAATTATGATACCTGAGGGTGTACTGCTACAACTCTTTTATAGCCCATGTTTCAAACAACATACGACTTGAAACATTAAGCATGAAAGGTATTAATGCCGTGCATGAACTTTCATGTTCTGAGTCATGAGAGCAAAAACCATGGATATGAGTCCTAATGGTAAGTGCATAAGCAGATTTAGATGAGGATAAGAAAATGTGACATCTTATATTATATCTTTGATTCAATGATGTGAGTTTGGGAATTTAGCTATCGCAGGCCAAATTAAGTTGGAACGTGTCATTTGTACCATAAGAAATGGTGCAATTAATAGAGGCATCCTCAGAGGAATCCTGAGAAGAATTAGCAGCTTTGTCACGCTGCTTTTTGAATGCAGATTTGAGCTCAACAAGAATCTCCATTTGTTTCCTTAAGCAATCCCCCCTATCCAAGAACTCCTTCTCCTTAGTCTTGAAAAATTGGTTAACTTTGTTAAGTTGTAGGTCCAAACATGAGAAAAACTCTTTGGCAGCATCACTATCCTCAAACTGCTCAAGCAGTTCTGTCTCATACAAATCGCCTTTACTAGCTGAAGATGCAAGTTTCTTATGAACCTGTCAGACACCAATATTATTCATCACATCAGTTATTGTCAATCCACATCAGAGAACTAATGCATGTGTTACGGGTAGAGAGAGGAATACATGAATGGCTTCGTGGTCCTTATGTTGATGACCAAATAAAGAGAACTCCTTGAGAGAGGAAAGGATGTTGCTGGATAAAGAGTTGCGATGACTGTGCTTGATGGGGTGGTTGCAGTTGTTGTTAAGGAGATGGATTTTCTTGAGGTCTTTCTTGAGCTGCCAGTAATCAACAAAAGCCTCTTTCCATTCAGGCACGAGCTGACCCTCAAACTGCTTAGAGAACTTCACCATCCTTAGTAACTCTCCCAAGCCCGTCACTTATTTTTCCCTAGGAGAGAACAAAAAAAGAAAAAGAAAAAAGTGTAAGGAGGTAAGTCTTTGTGTGCAGCTAGTCTTGTTGAGACTTGAGAGCGTGTTCATTGGTAGCCCACGATCACATTATTTATGGGATGGAAAAAGGAATATGATTGATGTTCTATAACCGATGCTCTCGACAGCACATTCTAAAATATCCTTTGCACTTACACTAATAATTCTATGCTTCCTCCACTTGAAAGTTATAGTGGCCAAGATTCGCCGGAAAACTATCAAATAGTCACCGGATGTGATGGCTTCTCTCCTATCACGTTTTCATGAAGGTGTTGAAAGGCTTGGGAATTTAAAGTGGATGGCAGTGGGGACGTCTACCTTTCAAAAAATAAAGGGGAGCATCCTCGTCTGCAGGCATAAAATTTGTCATTTAGGAGGATTCCCGAACTATTCCATTCTTCAGTGTTAAATTGCTCTAAAGAATGTACCCTGCTTTTCCTAACTTGTGTGGTCTATAAACACATATTTATAGAAAGAGTTGGTTCAAGTGATCAAAAAAACCCCGAGATTTCACGCTCAGATTCTATTTGAAGATTTGATGCATCTATCTTTGATTAATATGTTAAAAGCTTCGACTTTAATATAAATATAATTGAGTATATATCTCAAAATATATATGGGTGTATACGATATTTTATCCCCCCGAATAGCTGACCGTACCCCAAACTATTTATATAATAAAAAGCTTTATTAATTAATTAATTACTCATGATAGGTAAGGTGAGAATCTAATTCGCTATTAATGATGTGCATCCTCACAAATGTTGCTTCTAATTAGACCAGCTAATTTCCACTAATTTCAGATTAACTAATAAAAGTTAGTATTATTTCCAATCACAGGAAGATTTTATAATATTTTTATTTTTTCCTCGTCTTACTATTAATAAGAGATTTTACGTGATATATTACGCTTGAAACAACCATCATCAACATCAGTTTATCACTCATCGACCTTTTTTAAAAAAATTAAAAAATTCTTTAGATACAAGTCCTTGTCCCAAAAATAAAAATGTACCTCTTCAACGACATCGACATGGAGGACCACCGTTGTCAATCAAGGAAAGAAGTCCATTTAGATCCTAAAAAAAAAGAAAAACACAACTCCATTAGTGTATAGTTTATGAAGTTAAGTTGTTATCTCGTTTTCGGATTGTTTTTAGATTATTTTGATATACTAATATAAAAAATATTTTTTAATTAAAAAAAATTAAAAAAACAACTAGTATTGTTCTTAAAAGGAAAAAAAAAATAATAGTGGGTATACGGCAGGTTCTAAGTTGTCCTGGTTGCACTGTTGCTGCTCCCAACTTGTAAACATGAGAAGTTGCACCCAAAAAAATTCAAAATCCACGCCTTTATTTTGTCCCCGTTTATCTCCCCCCCTCCCCTCTTTCTTTTGTTTTTTTTCCCCTTTCTTTCTCGACATGAATTGCAGCAACGTCAGCATCATAATTGTGGAAAATTGACAGCGCTCCTAAGGTGGGTGACTCGAAGATACGCTATCCTCCCTCCGACACACAGCCCTTTCTTTCTTTCCTTGCATTATATTCGCTGTTCAGAAAATATTACATTATTTCAAGGATTGTCAGAGTTTTTAAGAAGGAAGTTGTGAGAAAATAGTATCTCCGTAAACGCCCATATGAATGGCCTTTTCTAACTGCAGGTTTGAACTTGATGTACTCTTTATGTATAGCATTCGGGATTACATGTTTCTCTGGCTATAAGTTTTCACCTATCATGTATAGCATTAAGGATTGTCAGAGTTTTAAGAAGAAGTTGTGAGAAAATTATTTCTTTTATATAAATTGATATAAAAGGTGCTCGTAATTGATTTTGAAGGACAAAGTATAATCAAATGTGTGTTATTTCTGGGTGTGTTGATCCAATTTCATACACATGTTTCTTGGAAGATTAATTACTGTGTCTTATGAAATCACAGTTGAAATAAAAAAGAAAAGAGGCCGCAAGCACGCATATAAAAATAAGAAGTGGTGCCTAGGTTGAAGAGGTTTGTTTCTTTTATAGTCTCAGGTTCAAGTCTTGAGGTTCAAGTCTTGTGGTTGCTCGTATGATGGTCACTGAAAGCTTACATGATCGTTAACTTGAGGGCCCGTGAAATTAGTCCAGGTGCAAGCAAACTTCTCCAAATATCCACGTAAAACTAAAAGAAAAATAAGAAGAGGTGCCCACGAAATCTAAGACCAGGGGTGTTTTGAAGCCAATTACAAGACATGAAAAAATGATGGTCTGATTCGGATAGCATGATATTTCTGGGTGCGCTCTTTTCACTTTCTTTTTTCTTCTTCTCATTAATAACATTATCATCTCCCCTTCCACGCGCACACACATATATCATTCTCGAAAAAATGTAGGCTATTGGGCCGTCGATTTAATTTATTGGTCACCGTACGTGACCACTCGGTGCATGAATCAATAACATACCATATTAGCATGATGAATTCAGATATGCCCTCAATTTAAACACAGCTCCTAGCTCCAGTTTTGACGTGATATTTAATTAATCTAGAAAATAAATAACAATTTAGAAAGTTAAAATTGACAAACA
>Ga0325414_1004259_pt1 | contig 14945 bp, 10 predicted proteins | sample PopdelMetagenome_8_FD_206183 | JGI IMG/M metagenome (GOLD analysis project Ga0325414, IMG submission 206183) | Populus deltoides microbial communities from Bellville, Georgia, United States - Leaf-PdKOR-R3 | ecosystem: Host-associated > Plants > Phyllosphere > Phylloplane/Leaf | place: USA...
TTTTTTTCTCTCAAAATACGCACCAATTAATTTTTAATTTTCTCTCACAAATTATTACTAGTGTTATTATTATTATTAATTTTTTCTATTTCCACTAACTTTTAATCCTTCAATATATAAATACATCAAGACAAGATACATTGCCTATGGCTACTTAACAGAAAAGGACTAAATTGATACTTTTGGAAACTATGGATCAAACATTAAGAAATATCATAGGGACTGAAGTGAAATCTTGTGGAAACTGTAGGGGCTAAAATATATTTTACCATTTACTTTAGATTAAAAAATTAAAAAAACTATAAAAAGAGTTGTAGCGTTTTGTTAGATGAACATAAAATACCCGAAAATAATTTAACTTTCCCTCACTCTCGGAATCGTAACAGAACTCGACTTCCCTTCCCTGTCTTCCCCACGACAAAACTCCTCCTCCGCCGCGCCGCCACGACGCCACAATTCTCCTCCTCCGACTCTACTTTCATCCTTCCTCACTACACTAGAAAGATTAAATAACATAAACCAAAGTTTCTTTCTTTTTAAGCTTATTGTCAGCAACATAAGAATTAGGGAAAATTCAGCAACAGACCCATGAATGCACCAATTATTGGTCAGCCCCCTCTCTCTCTCTTTTCTTTTCTTTAGCTTATTTTATTTCTGGGTTTTCGTTTATGTGCTGAAATATTGTATTTTACTGTACTAATTTTGGCTAATGTTCTGGGTTTTTTTCTCGAAAAGATCCACTGCAAGGGGATTTTCCAGAGGTAATAGAGGAGTATTTGCATCATGGGGTTACGAAGTGCATTGCTTTCAATCGCCGCGGCACGCTTCTTGCTGGTATGTGATTAGAGCTTTATGTTCTTGAGTAATGTAGGTAGTAGTGGTTAGCTAGACTGCTAAGCTATTGTGGGTCTTGATTGTTTTTTATTAGTTTGATTGTTCTTGGTGTTTTCGTGATGGGTTTTTGCCACTGTGCTTGTGTAAATTTTTTGTTTTATTCAGTTTTTGGAGATAATGTAGAGTTTTGTGTATAAGAGGAGTTAAATTTCCAGGGAAGAATGCCGCAAGGTGTTAATGTTGGGGTTTTATGAGTTTTGTTGTTGATGTTAATGGTATTTTTAATGAACTATTTGATTTTGTCGAGGGTAGATGGTTAGTGATGTCTTGTTTTTATTAATCTTCTTTGTGTGGGCTTAGATGAGCATGGTTTTAGTGGTTTGAATGGAAATAGAGGTGATATAATTTGTAGTTAATTGATTGTTGTTATTAGTGGTTTGTAGTTAGGATACCATACATGGATTGGAGAAACTAGAAAGAATTATTGTCTAATAATTTGGAGTGAACCTCTATTGTCTTTATCTGTGAAGCCTCTCCCTGTTAATCACTTAAGATTAGTTCAATCTTTTAGGCTCTTCACTTGTGTCTAGCCTATTGCAAATGGTTTCCTGAAAGCCTTGAAAAAACCATTCAAATGAGCAATTTTTCAGCTATGTAATGGATGTTATATGTGCCGTGGTACAAGGAGCCACCAAAAGGTGTAGTGAGCATGGCTTTATCAGTAATGGCCTCCACCAAGAGGTGTAGTGAGCATGGATTTATCAGTAATGGCCTATAAAGTTCTGTAGTACACACGGATTTTATGTTAGTTATAGTTGTGCGTGTCAATGGTGCTGAGCATAAGAAGAAGGTGAATTCCTGCAATAGATAAAGCCATCCATGTGGAATTCTGGTAGAATGTCAATAAAGGAGTTCTTTGAGATGCATTATGCAATCCTTGAAAATATGTGTTTCGTCATGATTTTATTCAAGCCTGGATTTATGCTTTGATAAGGAAACCATTCCTTTCTTCCCGTGCTTTAAGGCCTTGGTTATTTTTATTGCTCTTCATTTTTCACCACTTAAAGAAATATGTCAGTATTGTTTGAAGATATTCTGATTTCCTAATTGCTTTTGTTTTCTTTGCCAGCTGGATGTGCTGATGGAAGTTGTGTTATTTGGGACTTTGAGACCAGGGGAGTTGCAAAAGAGCTCCGGGATAAAGACTGCATTGCTGCCATAACAAGTATCTGCTGGTCGAAGTATGGTCATCGTATTCTTGTGTCATCTGCTGACAAATCACTAATACTTTGGGATGTTGTCAGTGGAGAGAAGATTACACGTATTACTCTTCATCACACCCCACTTCTAGCCCGGCTACATCCTGGTTCCTCTCTTCCATCTCTCTGCCTGACATGCCCACTTTCATCTGCTCCCATGATTGTAGATTTTAACACGGGAAACACCACTGTACTACCAGTTACAGTACCTGAAGCGGACAGTGGACCTGCCCCTCCATCACGTAATAAACCCTCTGATGGTCCCCCTTACACCCCAACTGCTGCATGCTTTAACAAGTTTGGGGATCTGGTTTATGTGGGAAACTCTAAAGGAGAAATACTTATAATAGATCACAAAAGCATTCAAGTGGATGCCATGGTTCCCACTCCTGGTGGTGCTGTTATCAAGAACATAGTGTTCAGCAGAGATGGTCAGTATCTTCTCACAAATTCAAATGACCGGACAATCAGGATATATGAAAATCTTCTTCCCCTGAAAGATGGTCTCACTGCGCTGGGGCACCTGAACAAGACTGTTGATGAGGTAGCTGGTGTTGAGAAAATGAAGGCTGTTGGATCAAAGTGCTTAGCACTTTTCCGGGAGTTCCAGGATACTATCACCAAAGTGCACTGGAAAGCACCTTGTTTCAGTGGTGATGGGGAATGGGTGATCGGTGGTTCTGCAAGCAAGGGAGAGCACAAGATCTACATATGGGATAGGGTTGGACATCTTGTAAAAATCCTTGAAGGTCCAAAAGAGGCATTGATTGATTTAGCATGGCATCCTGTTCACCCCATTATCGTATCTGTTTCCTTGACTGGCATGGTTTATGTTTGGGCTAAGGACCATACTGAGAACTGGAGTGCATTTGCCCCGGACTTCAAAGAGCTAGAGGAGAATGAGGAGTATGTGGAACGCGAAGATGAATTTGATTTGATACCTGAAACTGAAAAGGTAAACACAAAAAGGCTGGTTGAGCTAGTCTTTTGTCCGTTTCTATGTTTCTCAAAGTATATGTATGCTTGCAGGTAAAAGAATCAGATATTAATGAAGATGATGAAGTTGATATTGTAACAGTGGAGAAAGATGCTTTCAGTGATTCAGATATGTCTCAAGAAGAAATATGTTTCTTGCCAGCTACCCCATGTCCTGACGTTCCTGAGCAACAAGACAAGTGTGTGGGAAGTTCTTCAAAGTTGATGGATTCTAATAACTCTGGATCCCCGCTTTCTGAAGAAGCTGGACAGAATGGACAAGCAATGAATCATGCATCAAGTCCTCTTGAAGGTAACACCATATGTATTTTTAAAGATTCTTAAGTGGTGATTTTCTTATAACTAATGATCATGCTGTGATGTTTGTTAATATTCTCACTTCATACCATGAACTGGGATTCAAGATTTATCTTAAAAACATTAACATTTTCCACATGCCTGATTTGTCAATAATTGTAGAACACACTATACTTGTCTTTCTAGGAAAATGCTGGTTGTGTATGATAGTTGATCTCCAATGTGAAAAATGAAATTGTATAGTTTTAGCAGATGGAATTCTGATGATATCATGCCTAAATTCCTAGGCTTTTGGTATTCGAGTCTTTTAAGCAACCTGACTCTAAAGTTTTCAGTGTTAATTTCTTTGTCAAGTGGTGTCTAACTCGTATGCTGCAATGGATTCTCTTACAGAGGACACAGGAGGGACACGCATGAAGAGAAAACGAAAACCTTCAGAAAAGGGGTTGGAATTGCAGGCAGAGAAGGGCAGGAAACCCTTGAAATCTTATGGTAGAGTGTCAAAAGTAAGGAGTAAACCTGTTGCTGATCTGGATATCACTAACGGAATATATGGGGATGATATTTCTGACTGAGTATAGCTAGGTTATAGTTGACATACATTTAGTATTTGTACCTGCAAAGCTTCCTTATTCAGCAGGAAAACTTAGTCGGCATCATTTATTAGTTAAACAAGTTTTGCAAAATCAAATACAGTATTTTTAGCGGTACTCGAATTGTATCCCCGGTCCCCACCAAGTTCACTAGAAGCGCAACAACGGTCTTGACATTCTTTGACATTAAAAGCTTAGAACTGAGAACCCATGTACAACAGGATTATTTTATTGCCAATGTACAGTCTTTTGCAGCATCATCGATTGGTAGTTTTCATGCAACGTTCCTGTAAGAGCTAAACAACTCTGCCGCTGCCAGTTATGAAACATGTCATTTGGGAAAGGGAAATATGATATGTGGAAAGAGATGTGTTTTTTTTTCCTTCTTTTTTACATTATTAATAGTCAACTTTCTTGGAAATCATGGAACTTGCACAACCAACTTGATTAAATGCACTAACCCTCTTCATTGCAGAGTTGACCTAAAACTGTTCGGATGTCAAGTAGCAAGTAGAATGTCTAATCATATTCTGATGGAAGAATGATGGCTGAATGCAGGCCATAGTTCTTTAAGCAAATTCACCAGTCTTTCGCCTGCTTCGATTCAGCCTGAATGTGTAATATACCCTTCAGTCACTTGTTAGATCAACTGTTTGATATAATGCAACTCTTACCTGCCAATCCATCTTTGTTTTCCTAACAGAGCAGGTGGTAACAATCATCATAAAAACAGGGCACAAGCAGTCACATGCCTTGGGGCTTCTTATAGCTGTGATACTCACTACCGACCTTCGTTGCCCATTATTAACCCATCAATGCCGAAATTATAAAACTCCTCTCATTTCAATATCTAGTGTAAAGTACATGGTTACAGTATGATTATTTTTTTATTCGATTTAATTTTTACTTATAAAGACAACTGAAATTTTGTAAAATATAAAAAATAAAACTAAAATTGAGTCCGACCGTTTGGTTTTGGTTCAGTTCAATTCGGTTATTTTATATTAAAAATTAAAATACAACCGACCAGTTTCGGTTTGGTTCGGTTCGGTTATTTTATATTAAAAACCAAAAACTATATTGTTTTTTTGATTTTTTTTGACTTTCTGATGGGATTGGTTTCGGTTTGGTTTTTCTATTCAGTTTGGTTTATTTTTAACTAAACTACTTCGGTTTGGTTGAGGTTGTTCGGTTTCAGACTTATAAAACTGAAATCGAACTGAACCAAATATTTTTCAATTAATATTCTAATCGATTTAATTGATTTTTTTATGATTCAGTTTTTTTAATTAATTTTTATTTTTTTGATTTAATCAATTTATTAATTTTTTTCTAACTTCTAATTACAGGTTGAATAAGTTAATTCTATTTTAATTTTTTAAAAAAAATTTGGAATAATGAGGATTGCTTCTTTTTTAATCTCCCAAGTTGACAATGCATGTACATCAGCTTTAATGACAAATGGCACCGTTGGGCTCATTGCTGGCCAAGACCACTTACAAGTCTACTTGGTGCCTCACTTTGGATGATTGGACAAGCTAAAGGGATTGCTTAGAAACATTATCTCCATGAAATTAATTCATTATTTATCAATTAAAATAAATTTAGATATATCTTATCTTTCGGGTTTGAATATACACATAAATATATATTATTCGATTGTTATTTAATATTCAACATAAAATAAAATAATAATATGTTTTTTAAACTATATATATATTAAATGATAAATATTATATGCATTATGTCAATATTGAAATATATGTATAATATATTGAATTAAAAAATATAAATATTCTACATATATATATATATATATATATATTTATATAATACAAATATATATCTTGGATTGGGTTTCGGATTGGTTGGATAATAATCTATACCATGTTCATTACTCATCGAGTAAAATAACCATCCAAAAATACTTACTTATTTGAATCAAATCGAGTTAGTATTTATCAAGTTCAGATTAAATTATCATTCCTAATTATCCACATAATAAATCTAAATACAAGTCTATAATAAAATAAATAAATAAATACAAGTTCACATGTTTAAATTTAATATGAGACATAGACCATTATAAATAGCCCGTTTTATAACTTGAAATAAAAGGTGGCCAGCAAATGGAGATCAACACTACTAATTCATATTCATGGAATTCGATCTATACGAATTAAAATTAAGTATATGAAATTATTTGAATCTTGAGAAACTCGTCAAACACTAACACCCCTACCAAATCACCTTCAAAAATTGAGAAACTAAAAGAATGAAAAAAAAAGAATTCTCAAATTAGTCCCAAAGTATTTCTAATTTTCAATAAGATTCCAACCTAAAAATTTATATCAATTGAACCTCCCACTTGCTACTATTCCTCAATCATATCCATTAATCTTTTCCCTAAAGTGCAAATGGCATGCAATGAAATGATAATTATTTTTTTTTGTAATAGCTAGTGATGATCTTAAATGAGAGATCTAAGTGAGGAACTCAGGAGGCAAGGGACTTAATTGAAATTGTATATTATAGGTGGACCCATTTATCAATTAGTAAAATGGTTAGGGGCTAATCTATGGTTTTCTTCTAGGAAAAAAGCTTGCACGTGTGCATATGTATCTCTTGGAAGGTTCGAAACAAATGTCCAAGGCAGACAAGTGGAACACGTTCCTCATATGGGCACTCAGCAAATTCTTCCTTGTGTTAATCAATCTTGAACAATTATGAAGTTGTGAAAACTTCATATAGTAATTAGCTTTTTATATGTAAGTTTGGATATAGGTTTTGTATATCAAAATAGGAGATCTTCTAAAAAATAATGGAATAATCTTTTGAAAAACAAAAAAATAAATAATTTTTTTGCTCAACTTAAATAAAATTAAGTTTATTTTTTAAAAAAATATGTAAGATAATAATAATAGCAATTAAACTAAAGTTAGCTAAATATAAAAATTGAGGAACCAAATGTATTTTAAGTAAAAAATAAATAAAAAATTTCACATTGTAACAAAAAAATAATAATAATGCTTGTGATACTTGCAGATCTCTGGTCTCTGGTTTGAGAATTGTTTTTTAATTAAGTTAGTTTAGGAAAAAAAATAATTAAAACACTATGAATATGTCTAAAATTTTATTGAGAATCAGCCAAATATATGTGAGGATATCCCAATGGTTAAAAACATATTATTAACAATACTTTACAAGTCGTGGGGAAATTACTGTTGCTTTCCCACGCGTGTATTTATATATTATAATTATAATTATAATAATAATAATAATATATACTAAGATACTCTGAGCTGTTTTTTTATTTTTTTTGTTTTTTTTGTTTTTTATGCATTTATGGTTTTTCTTTGCTTTTTTCTTTATGTTTTTTTTCTTTTAATATTTTTTTTTAATTTAGTTTGTTAATGTTAAATTTTTTTTATTTAGTTATCAGATTTTCATGACACGGATCCCGAGTTTGACGGGTTAACCCGTAATTTTTTTTCTTTTTAATTAATTTTTTTCGTTTAGTTTAGTTTGTTAATGTTAAATTTATTTTTATTTAATTATCAGACTTTCATGACACGTATCCCGGACTTGACGGATTAACTTGGTTTGACAGTTTAACCCAGTTAACCCGTCAATTTTTTTTTTCTATTTAGTTATCAAACTTTCATGACGCGAATTCCATGTTTGACTGGTTAATCTGGTTTGAAGGGTTAACCCAGCTAATTCAGATTTTTTTTTCTTCATTAGTTTTTTTCTTCCTGTTGATTTTTTTTCTTTGTTTTTTTCTTTTTCATTAATCTATTTAATTATCACACTTTTATGGCACGACCTTACAGCCAGACCCACATCCAAGGCTATTGGGTCTAGTGTTGCAGCCAAATTCACTTAAACTTAGGTCATGCAAGTTTAATGTTATTATTAATATTATAAATATTACTTTTGGGTCAGGCGTTGCAGCCAAACTCAAGACTCTTGGATATAGCTTTGCAGAAAGACCTAGCACTTTTAGATCTTAGTTTTTTTTAAAAAAAAATTATGCAAAAAAAATTAACTCGCGGCATCGCGCGGGTCATGTAACTAGTTTATATACTAAATCACGTGGGGTGGGATTTTCACTATATATTTGTTATTGTGTAAAATTTTGTTTTTTTTTCACTTTGATCCTCCAACTTAAAAAATCACGCAAATTATATAATTGCGGCCCCTCAAAATTATTCCAATTCCATTCTGATACAAATATTTATTTTTGTTATTTTTATGTCTCTGGTTGAGAGAGGATAGAGAGATGGGTTGTCGAATTTCGACAGTAAAGAGAGAAACTTGATGTTAGCATCGATTTAGGCCACCAAAATGAAAGATTTTTGTGTCAAATTGTTTCATTTGATGCGAGGAGTTCATATTAGGTGTTTTTGTACCTTAAAAATTCATGAAAAAACAAATCTAAACTTGGATTGATTTTTGGTTTCGGGTTGAGTTCAGTTTTTGGAACAATGTTTTGGGTTTTTAGGCCACTAATGGGGTTCTCATGATTTCTGGGGCGTTTCATATGTGTTTTAGGTGAAAAATGGATTGCAAAATAGGTTTTTAGGTTTAAAGAGCATAGACTCTGATTTTCCGATCACCACAATGGTCGTAATCCAGATAAAATAAGCAGGCATGACTACCAGACCCATGAGCATGAATTGGGTCTAAGAGCCATGTCAAACCCAAGGTGCTGGGGTCATGCAATCATGTTAGACTCAAGCACCTTGGGTCAAGTAATAATTGAGTCTAACAATCGTGCTCTTGGAGTCTGGTATGACTATATGACCCAAGTACCTTGGGTCAAGCATGGATTGAGTCTGATATGACTGCCTGATCCAAGCGCTTTGGGTGTGGCAGACATGCCAGACCCAAGGCGCTTGGGTCCGGCAGGCGTGCCCGACCCAATATCTTGGGTCCGGCATAATTATCAGATCTAATATCTTGGGTCGGATAAGCTTGCCAGACCAAATATTTTTTCCCTTTTATTTTATTTTATTAATTTAATATTTTATTTTTCAAGATTAAATATCTTGATTTACATATTTAAATCAATTTCTCAAGTTTTGTTTTTAAATATCATTAATGATTATTTATTTATTTATTAGCGTATATAATTCTTAGTTTATTTAATTATATATATATAAATTTTTTAATGAATTATATTTTTTTAACTATAAAATGCATTAAAATTTATATATATATATATATATATAATATTTTATAAAAAAAATAAAAATATTTATCCCGCATTGCTAGTCACGTAGCTGGTATGTATGATAAAATGTTCCAATATTTAAGACCAAATTAAAAAAATGGCAGGCAAGGCAAGAAAGAAGGTGCAAAAGGAACAAGACAAGTCTACATCAAAAAATAATAGAGCAGCAGCCAATGATGACATGGGTTCTGCTTTTCCTATTAAAATGAAGGAACCAAAGCAGCAGGCTGCAGGAGCACAAAACCTTTGACTTGATCTTCAGCCACTTTCACCTAACCTCAAACTCAAAAATAAAAAAATGAGAAACAAAAATATCAAACACATAAAAAATCAAACTTTGACCGTCTTCTTCTCCCTGGTATTCATTGAAATGCAAGAACTTTCGTTAAATAACAAGAAGAAGTGCAATATTAGCAAAAAGAAAGACTAAAAAAGACTTCATCTTTTATGGGGTTTGAGCCAAAACAGAAAGAAAGCTAAAAATTTTGAGAGAAAGATTGTAACTTGTGAGGATGAGGAGTGCGAAAAAAGCTGCAGAAGAAGCAATAGAGGCAATTGGGTTAGGATATGATCTGGGTTTTGATTTAAGGCTTAAGTATTGCAAGAAAAACTCACCAAGATTGATAGGGATTAATGATGATGGTAAACAAGTGCATAATATGGTGATTCCTGGTGGGTTTTCTATTCCTAATGTTCCTAAATCTATCAAATGTGATAAAGGCGAGCGTTTGAGGTTTAGTTCTGATGTTCTTTCTTTTCAACAGGTAAGAGGAATTCACCTTTACTTTGTTCTTTTTGTTTATGTTGCTGTCCGCTTTTATTTGTGTTCTTTGTTGAATTTGCATGTCTAAGTTCCTGTCTTTGTGTCTGTGTTCTATTTATGGAATTTGTATGATCAGGTACCTGTCTTTGTGTTTGTTTAAGAAAAGAAAAGGGTAAAGAATTTGCTGCACTTTTAGCTGTCTCTTATGAGTGATGAGCCCATGAGAGTTTATGGTTGATTTTGCAATATCAACTATTTTTCTTCAAGGAAGATGAAAAAAAATATGTTAGAATAGATTGTTCTATGCTTCATTAAGCCCTATGATTACAATAAAGTTATCCCATTAACTTTTTCTCTCTTTGCTTCTTCTTCTTCTAGTCAAATGATAGTTTCAAATTCATTTGGACAGTCCAATTTGAGGAAGTTTGTTGATTTGAACTGCCGTGTTGAAATGAAAGGGGCGTTTTTTTTTTGTGCGAATAAACTGCCCTGAGGGTAGAGTTTGCTGTGATTGAATATAGATGGGATCAATTGGGAAGTAGATATGAAATTCGCATTGCAATCAAGAGCAAATTAAATTGTTTCATGCTTTAGTATACAACCGAGGGTATAGATTGCTTTTTAATGGATTATAATGGTGTTTGGTTAGAGATATAAGTAGCTTGATTCATCAGTTCATAGTGTTTTCCCTTTGCTTTCAGATGTCAGAGCAGTTCAACCAGGAATTATCTCTTTCTGGAAAAATTCCTTCGGGCCATTTCAATTCTGCATTTGAATTTTCAGGAGTTTGGCAGAAAGATGCTGCCAATACTAAAGCCCTTGCTTTTGATGGCGTTAACATCACTCTTTACAGCATTGCACTAGATAAGTCGCAGGTGGTGCTATGTGATCATGTTAAAGAAGCTGTACCATCATCATGGGAACCTGCTGCATTGGCAAGGTGAGATTCTGTGGCTTCTAAAACATATCTTCAAAGAGCTCAATGAGGTTTCCATATATAATCTCAAAGCTCTTTTGATTTGATTGCCACTCCGCATCTAGATCAGAAGAGGATGCTTGTTTTTTCTTCACCTTGTGATCATATTTCAAGTTTTTCTCACACCATATCTAAGCTTGTAATAATTCTGACCATAAAAATCTTACCAATACTGATTCACCGAATGGTAAGTCTAGGGAATTTTACAATTATTGGTTGAAGCTGGCATATTTGTGACAACAAGAACATAGTGTGTTCGTGGTCCGATTAAATTTTTCAGCCACAACACTGGGCAAAGTTTTTGTATGTTTGGATGCAAAATTCATGTCAAAACAATCATCCTGTGGTGCGGGTATCCTGTGTTCAGTATATTAGGGTGGTAATACCTGAAATGCAATTTTATTGAAAACATTGGAAAGAACTTAGATGCAAGTATTTTAAAATATGAGATGGAAACTAATGATGGTTCATAGAAATGCTATTGTTAATGTATTTCATTAGTGCCACAGGATTTTATCACCAGTTTCACTTTGCATTGGATTTTATTTAACTTGTTTGGTAGACTATGAAGTTAGCAGAAGTGAATGTGAGTTGATCATTGAAGGTCTGTTACGATCATATCTTAATATATTTCCTTTTTATTGGCGGGATTATATACTTGGCTTTGTTGATCTAAGGAAGGGAATGGAGTTTAAGGTGTTTAGCAGACCAATAGTTTCCTATACATAAGGCTCTGTGTAACATCTTACAAATAAGACTTAATACTTCTGAAGGAAAACCTTGGCTATGTTCTGTCTGTAATCGTAAGTTAAGAAAGATAAAATGTTGCATTGTTATCAGCACATATGCTTAAGTGTTTAATATATCTGTAGCTCAACAGGCACTCAATAAACAAATGTTAGTATTCTTATGTCTCTCTCTTGTCAGCATTGGTCCTCTTTAACCTTTCCTATATAAATAATGGATCTGCAATGGGATAGCTGTATTAGAATTACCAAAAAGTTTGATTCTGCCATTCAACCATGACATGTTCTTACTTGTTGGAGTGTCTGTACTTTGGTTGTATTGATTGTTGTGTGCATCTGTGTTATAGACTGAGTATTGCATTTGTAGAAATTTAACCCTGTTAGTGATACGTATTACATTGATAATTGATTATATGCTTTGTACAACTGAAACAGACATGAAATTTCTGTGACCTTTTATGCTTCTTATTACACTGATAATTGGTATATCCTTGATAACCTTGTTCTGACTTCACTGTTTCTTTCCAGTTTTATTGAGAAGTATGGTACGCATGTTATTGTTGGCATCAAAATGGGCGGAAAGGACATGATATGTATGAAGCAACAACATTCATCGCCTCTCCCACCTGTTGATGTACAGAAAAAATTAAAGGATATGGCTGACAAAATGTTTGTAGATGGTGTAAGGAGCACCATGAATTCTGATAAATTTTATGACAGAGAAAAGGTTAGAAAATCAATCTATCTATGCCCCCTCTCATAATTTGACATGAATGAAATTCAAGAATCTCGTGTGGATATGTTTCATAGCTTAATTTGATCATTTTTCTTCCCAGGTTCTCCAGCTGCAGGGGCTGCCATTCATGGACCAACTGCCATCTAGTTCTTATTCCCAGACAGAGGTACACTTGTTAAAAATGTGAATAAATTCCTAGTTTCCTAACATTGCGCAACTGGCATACTGAAATTTGATTTTAATCCCTACAGATTGTGCAGTGGTTGTTATTTTAGTTTAGTTGACTCTCCTTTTTCTTCCATATGACCTGAATTCCTTATGTTGGATTTTGTCAAATTTGTGTTTAATTTGCAGCACATTAAATTCATTAGCAAGCGCAAAGGTGGAAATAAAAACCTACCACACAAGGAGTGGTGTCAGACTGTTCAGACTGAACCTGATGTTATCTCAATGTCATTTGTGCCAATCACATCATTATTGAGTGGAATCAATGGGAGTGGATTTTTGACCCATGCCATTAATCTCTATATCCGTTGTAAGCATGAAATTTCTTCTCGATTTTGCATGTTGATGTTGTGCAATTTGTGAAGATGAGAATCTGATAGTGCACATTCATTGTGTTCCTATGGAATACTTGCCGAAGAAAATACATTTCAAAGCTGAAAGGAAACTACTGTTTATTTAAATTATCAACAAATAAGGATGGGTTAGATGGCATGCATTTGGCTGTATATTGTAAAATGATAGCAAAATTAAAAATCTTTTGTTGGATTTTCACGCTCGCTGAATTTTTTTGGCTATTAAATCTTACCTATTGTTTGGTTTGACCTGTTTCTGAGTGCAGATAAGCCACCACTTGATGAATTACACCAGTTTTTGGAGTTTCAGCTTCCAAGGCAATGGGCACCAGTATTTGGTGAGCTTGCCCTTGGTCCTGACAGGAAGCAACAAAGTAACGCATCTTTGCAGTTCAGCCTCATGGGTCCTAAGCTTTATGTTAACACAACACCAGTAATGCTCTTACCATCATGTTTTGCTTTGTGGGATTGTCGTTTCCTTTCTTTTGTTAGGGCCTTGCATTTTGCTTTCAAGTTTTTCATTCTCTTCATTGAAGAAACCAAAGCCCATTCTATTGCCATTCATCATATATGAGATCATAGTACCACTTGGAAAGTAATTGCATCTCAAAGCGATCGTAAATCTTGTCTCAGTCTTACTTTGAAGATCAAGAGTGGAAAAAACACACTTTACAAAGTAAAAGTAGCTATCCTACGTTGTCATTAGTAACCATTACATTGTGATTGACTTTGTCTGAGAGCAGTAAATATCTATAATAAGGGAAAGTGGATGATGCTCACCACCTTGCTGTTGTATTTATTTTTTTAACAATACATGGCAGGTTGATGTGGGGAAGAAGCCGGTTACTGGCCTTAGACTGTACTTAGAAGGTAAAAGAAGCAACTGCTTAGCGATTCACTTGCAGCACCTATCTTCACTTCCGAAGACCTTCCAGCTTGCAGATGAACGAGGTGGCAACATTTCAGATTTCTCCTCTGACCGCAGATATTATGAGAAAGTGAAATGGAAGAGCTTCTCCCATATCTGCACAGCCCCTGTTGAGTCGGAAGATGATCTCTCGATTGTCACCGGGGCACAGTTTGAAGTTGGAGAGTCTGGTTTGAAAAAAGTTTTATTTTTGCGGCTCCAATTTTCTCAAGTTATCGGTACCACAACTCTGAGGAGGTCTGAATGGGATGGTTCCCCTGCCTTGAACCAGAAATCTGGAATAATGTCCACATTGATCAGTACTCGTTTCTCAAGTGCTCAGAAACAACCTCCTCCACAACCAGTGGTAAACATAAACTCAGCCGTGTACCCAGGAGGCCCACCAGTCGCTGCCCAGACCCCTAAACTTTTGAAGTTTGTTGACACAACAGAGATGACAAGAGGACCACAAGACGCACCTGGATACTGGGCCGTGTCTGGGGCAAAGCTGAATGTAGATAAGGGAAAAATCTCTCTTCGAGTCAAGTATTCTCTATTGCCTTTGGTTTTACCTGATGATGATGTATCAATAGAGATGTAACTTGTTATTTTGAAATGGGAGTGTGAAAGAGAGATTTTATGCAGGTAAACAAGATCTTAACAGGGTTTGTATTCGTTGGGGTAAGGATTTCTATGAGAAATTCAGTGGGGGGTGGTTGCGTACAAATCTTCTATTCTATTATGTAATCTCTGCAGAGCTTTCAGTCTTTCATGCTGTCTGTGAATATATTGATGCCTGATATTAAAGATTTGCTACGGTTTCTTTTTCTTTTTGTTTTATACTTTTCCGAACCAAATAGAAGCTGAGGTCTCTGAACCTGAGATTTCTATTTTAGTAGTGTTCCCTGCCAATTCATCTCCGAGTGGTTTTTTCATTTGGTAGGCAAATTTGTTCGACAATATTTTTGAAAATCTTTCTTTTTGTTACAAATGAGAGGCTGTCTCATACCTGACAACTATTAGG
>Ga0325414_1004260_pt1 | contig 14944 bp, 18 predicted proteins | sample PopdelMetagenome_8_FD_206183 | JGI IMG/M metagenome (GOLD analysis project Ga0325414, IMG submission 206183) | Populus deltoides microbial communities from Bellville, Georgia, United States - Leaf-PdKOR-R3 | ecosystem: Host-associated > Plants > Phyllosphere > Phylloplane/Leaf | place: USA...
GGTTCGAGAGGGCCATAACTTTGGATCCGTCCGTTGGATCGTGATCAAACTTTTACTGGAATTTGCAGTGCCCTTTTCCATGCAGTGGAAGAGGAATAGATTCTCGGTGATGATGAGGTGTGGTCGTACCATGCTTGAGTGACGGTTCGAAATAGCCATAACTTTCGATCCGACCGTTGGATCGCGATCAAACTTTTACTGGAGTTTCCGGATGCCCTTTTCCATGGAGTGGATGAGGAATCGATACTCGATGATGATGAGGTCTAGTCGATCCAGGCTGGATGAAAGGTTTGACAGGGCTATAACTTTCGATCCGACCGTTTGATCGTGATCAAACTTTTACTGGAGTTTGCGGTGCCCTTTTCCATGCAGTGGATGAGGAATCGATACTCGATGATGATGAGGTCTAGTCGTAACAGGCTAGATGGACAGTTCGAAAGGGTTGTAACTTTTGTTCCAACCGTGGGATCGCGCTCAAACTTTTACTGGAGTTTACGGATGCCCTTTTGCATGGAGTGGATAAGGAATTGATACTTGCTGATGATGACGTCTGGTTGCTCCTGTCTTGAGTGACGTTTCGAAATAGCCATAACTTTCGATCGGACCGTTGGATCGCGATCAAACTCTTATTGGAGTTTCCGGATGCTCTTTTCCATGGAGTGGATGAGGAATCGATACTCGGTGATGATGAGGTCTGGTCGAGCCAGGCTGGATGGATGGTTCGGAAGGGCCATAACTTTCGATCCGACTGTTGGATCGCGATTAAACTTTTACTGGAGTTTCCGGATGCCCTTTTGCATGGAGTGGATGAGGAATCGATACTCGGTGATGATGAGTTCTGGTCGAGCCAGGCTTCATGGACGGGTCGAAAGGGCCATAACTTTTGATCCGACCGTTGGATCGCGATAAAACTTTTACTGGAGTTTCCGGATGCCCTTTTCCATACAGCGGATGAGGAATCGATTCTCGGTGATGTTGAGGTCTGGTCGAGCCAGGCTGGATGGAAGATTCGAAATAGCCATAACTTTCGATCCGACCGTTGGATCGCGATCAAACTTTTACTGGAGTTTACGGATGCCCCTTTCCATGCAGCGGATGAGGAATCGATTCTCGGTGATGTTAATGTCTGGTCGAGCCAGGCTTGATGGACGATTCGAAAGCACCATAACTTTGGATCCGTACGTTGGATCGTGATCAAACTTTTACTGGAGTTTGCAATGCCCTTTTCCATGCAGTGGAAGAGGAACCGATTCTCGGTGATGATGAGGTGTGGTCGTTCAAGGCTTGAGTGACGGTTCGAAATAGCCATAACTTTCGATCCGACCGTTGGATCGCGATCAAACTTTTACTGGAGTTTCCGGGTGCCCTTTTTCATGGAGTGGATGAGGAATTGAAACTCGATAATGATGAGGTCTGGTCGTAACATGCTTGATGGACGGTTCGAAAGGGTCATAACTTTCGATCCGACAGTGGGATAGTGCTGAAACTTTTATTGGAGTTTCCGGATGCCCTTTTCCATGGAATGGATGAGGAATCGATACTCGGTGATGATGAGGTCTGGTCAAGCCAAGCTGGATGGACGGTTCGGAAGGGTCATAAGTTTCGATCCGACCGTTGGATCGCGATCAAACTTTTACTGGAGTTTCTGAATGACCTTTTCCATGGAGTGGATGAGGAATCGATACTCGATGATGATGAGTTCTGGTCGAGCCAAGCTGGATGGACGGTTCCAAAGAGCCATAACTTTCGATCCGACCATTAGATCGCGATGAAATTTTTACTTGAGTTTCCGGATGCCCTTTTCCATGCGGTGGATGAGGAATCGAATCTCGGAGATGATGAGGTGTGGTCGTCCCAGGCTTCAGTGACGTTTCCAAATCGCCTTAACTTTCGATCTGACCATTGGATCGCGATCAAAGTTTTACTGGAGTTTTCGGATGCCCTGTTCCATGGAGTGGTTGAGGAATCGATACTCGATGATGATGAGGTCTGGTTGTAACAGGCTTGATGGACGGTTCGAAAGGGTCATAACTTTCGTTCTGACAGTGGGATTGCGCTCAAACTTTTACTGGAGTTTACGGATGCCCTTTTGCATGGAGTGGATAAGGAATTGATACTTGCTGATGATGACGTCTGGTTGCGCCTGTCTTGAGTGACGGTTCGAAATAGCCATAACTTTCGATCCGACCGTTGGATCGCAATCAAACTTTTACTGAAGTTTCCGGATGCCCTTTTCCATACAGCGGATGAGGAATCGATTCTCGGTGATGTTGAGGTCTGGTCGAGCCAGGCTGGATGGACGGTTCGAAATAGCCATAACTTTCGATCCGACCGTTGGATCGCGATCAAACTTTTACTGGAGTTTCCGGATGCCTCTTTTCGTGCAGCGGATGAGGAATCGATCTCGGTGATGTCGAGGTCTGGTCGAGCCAGGCTTGATGGACGGGTCGAAAGGGCCATAACTTTCGATCAGACCGTTGGATCGCGACCAAACTTTTACTGGAGTTTACGGATGCCCTTTTGCATGGAGTGGATAAGGAATTGATACTTGCTGATGATGACGTCTGGTTGCGCCTGTCTTGAGTGACGGTTCGAAATAGCCATAACTTTCGATCTGACCGTTGGATCGCGATAAAAATTTTTACTGGTGTTTCCGGATGCTCCTTTCCATGCAGCGGATGACGAATCGATTCTCGGTGATGTTGAGGTCTGGTCGAGCCAGGTTTGATGGACGGGTCGAAAGGGCCATAACTTTCGATCCGACCGTTGGATCGCGATAAAAGTTGTACAGGAGTTTCCGGATGCCCTTTTCCATAGAGTAGATGGGGAATCAATACTCGGTGATGATGAGGCCTGGTCGAGCCACGCTAGATGGACGGGTCGCAAGGACCATAACTTTCGATCCGACCGTTGGATCGCGATAAAACTTTTACTGGAGTTTCCGGATGCCCTTTTCCGTGCAGCAGATGAGGAATCGATTCTCGATGATGATGAGGTCTGATCGAGCCAGGCTGGATGGACGATTCGAAAGGGCCATAACTTTCGATCCATCCGTTGGATCACGATCAAACTTTTACTAAAGTTTTCGGTGCCCTTTTCCATGCAGTGGATGAGGAACCGAATCTTGGTGATGATGAGGTCTGGTCGCCCCAGGCTTGAGTGACTTTTCAAAATAGCCATAACTTTCGATCTGACCGTTGCATCGCGATCAAACTTTTACTGGAGTTTCCGGATGCCCTGTTCCATGTACTGGTTGAGGAATCCATACTCGGTGAGGATGAGGTCTTGTCGAGCCTTGCTCGATGGACGGTTAGAAAGGGCCATAAATTTCGATCCGACCGTTGGATCGCGATCAAACTTTTACTGGAGTTTCCGGATGCCCTTTTCCATGGAGTGGATGAGGAATCGATACTCGGTGATGATCAGGTCTGGTCGAGCCAGCCTTGATGGACGTTCGAAAGGGCCATAATTTTCGATCCGACCGTTGGATCGCGATCAAACTTTTACTGGAGTTTCCGGATGCCCTTTTCCATGCATTGGATGAGGAATCGATACTCGGTGATGATGAGCTGTGGTCGTCCCAGGCTTGAATGACGTGTCGAAATAGGCATAACTTTCGATCCGACAGTTGGATCGCAATCAAACTTTTACTGGAGTTTCCGGATGCCCTTTTCCATCGAGTAGATGAGTAATCGATACTCGGTGATGATGAGGTCTGGTCGAGCCAGGCTTGATGGATGGTTCGGAAGGGCCATAACTTTCGATCCGACCGTTGGATCGCGATCAAACTTTTACTGGAGTTTCCAGATGCCCTCTTCCATGGAGCAGATGAGTAATCGATACTCGATAATGATGAGGTCTGGTCGTAACAGGCTTGATCAACGGTTCGAAAGGGTCATAACTTTCGTTCTGACAATGGGATCGCGATGAAACTTTTACTGGAGTTTACGGATGCCCTTTTGCATGGAGTGGATGAGGAATTGATACTTGCTGATGATGACGTCTGGTTGCGCCTGTCTTGAGTGACGGTTCGACCGTTGGATCGCGATCAAACTTTTACTGGAGTTTCCGGATGCCCTTTTCCATGGAGTGGATGAGGATTTGATACTCGATGAGGATGAGGTCTCGTCGAGGCAGGCTGAATGGAGGGTTTGAAAGGGCCATAATTTTCGATCCGACCGTTGGATCGCGATCAAACTGTTACTAGAGTTTCCGGATGCCCTTTTTCATGGAGTGGATGAGGAATCGATACTCGGTGATGATGAGCTCTGGTCGAGCCAGGCTGGATGGACGGTTCAAAACGGCCATAACTTTCGATTCGACCGTTGGATCGCGATAAAACTTTTACTGGAGTTTTCGGATGCCCTTTTCCATGCAGCGGATGAGGAATCGATTCTCGGTGATGTTGAGCTCTGGTCAAGCCAGGCTTAATGGACGAGTCGAAAGGGCCATAACTTTCGATCCGTCCGTTGGATCGTGATCCAACTTTTACTGGAGTTTTCGGTGCCCTTTTTCATGCAGTGGATGAGGAACTGATTCTCGGTGATGATGAGCTGTGGTCGTCCAAGGCTTGAGTGACGGTTTGAAATAGCCATAACATTCGATCCGACCGTTGGATCGCGATCAAACGTTTACTGGAGTTTCCGGATGCCCTTTTCCATGGAGCAGATGAGTAATCGATACTCGATAATGATGAGGTCTGGTCGTAACAGGCTTGATGAACGGTTCGAAAGGGTCGTAACTTTCGTTCTGACAATGGGATCGCGATGAAACTTTTACTGGAGTTTATGGATGCCCTTTTGCATGGAGTGGATGAGGAATTGATACTTGCTGATGATGACGTCTGGTTGCGCCTGTCTTGAGTGACGGTTCGAAAGAGCATTAACTTTCGATCCGACCGTTGGATCGCGATCAAACTTTTACTGGAGTTTCCGGATGCCCTTTTCCATGGAGTGGATGAGGATTTGATACTCGATGAGGATGAGGTCTCGTCGAGCCAGGCTGAATAGAGGGTTTGAAAGGGCCATAATTTTCGATCCGACCGTTGGATCGCGATCAAACTTTTACTAGAGTTTCCGGATGCCCTTTTTCATGGAGTGGATGAGGAATTGATACTCGGTGATGATGAGGCCTGGTCGAGCCAGGCTTGATGGACGGTTCGCAAAGGCCATAACTTTCGATCCGACCGTTGGATCGCGATCAAACTTTTACTGGAGTTTCCGGATGCCCTTATCCATGGAGGAGATGAGGAATCCATACTCGGTGAGGATGAGGTCTGGTCGAGCCAGGCTGAATGGACGGTTTGAAAGGGCCATAATTTTCGATCCGACCGTTGGAACGCGATCAAACTTTTACTGGAGTTTCCGGATGCCCTATTCCATGCAGTGGATGAGGAACCGAATCTCAGTGATGATGAGGTGTGGTCGTCCCAGGCTTGAGTGACGTTTCCAAATCGCCATAATTTTCGATCCGACCGTTGGATCGCGATCAAACTTTTACTGGAGTTTCCGGATGCCCTTTTCCATGCATTGGATGAGGAATCGATACTCGGTGATGATGAGGTGTGGTCGTCCCAGGCTTGAATGACATGTTGAAATAGGCATAACTTTCGATCCGACCGTTGGATCGCGATCAAACTTTTACTGGAGTTTCCGGATGCCATTTTCCATGGAGTGGATGGGGAATCGATACTCGGTGATGATGAGGCCTGGTCGAGCCAGGCTTGATGGACGGTCCGCAAGGGCCTTAACTTTCGATCTGATCGTTGGATTGCGATAAAACTTTTAATGGAGTTTTCGGATGCCCTTTTCTATGCAGCGGATGAGGAATCGATTCTCGGTGATGTTGAGGTCTGGTCGAGCCAGGCTTGATGGACGGGTCGAAAGGGCCATAACTTGCGATCCGTCCGTTGGATCGTGATCCAACTTTTACTGGAGTTTTCGGTGCCCTTTTCCATACCGTGGATGAGGAACTGATTCTCGGTGATGATGAGGTGTGGTCGTCCAAGGCTTGAGTGACGTTTTGAAATAGCCATAACTTTCGATCCGACCGTTGGATCGCGATCAAACTTTTACTGGAGTTTCCGGATGCTCTTTTCCATGGAGTGGATGAGGATTCAATACTCAATGAGGATGAGGTCTGGTTGTAACAGGTTTGATGGACGGTTTGAAAGGGTCGTAACTTTCGTTCTGACAGTGGGATCGCGATGAAACTTTTACTGGAGTTTACGGATGCCCTTTTGCATGGAGTGGATGAGGAATTGATACTTGCTGATGATGACGTCTGGTTGCGCCTGTCTTGACTGATGGTTCGAAAGAGCCATAACTTTCGATCCGACCGTTGGATCGCGATCAAACTTTTATTAGAGTTTCCGGATGCCTTTTTTCATGGAGTGGATGGGGAATCGATACTCGGTGATGATGACGCCTGGTCGAGCCAGGCTTGATGGACGGTTCGCAAAGGCCATAACTTTCGATCCGACCGTTGGATCGCGATCAAACTTTTACTGGAGTTTCCGGATGCCCTTATCCATGGAGGAGATGAGGAATCCATACTCGGTGAGGATGAGGTCTGGTCGAGCCAGGCTGAATGGACGGTTTGAAAGGGCCATAATTTTCGATCTGACCGTTGGAACGCGATCAAACTTTTACTGGAGTTTCCGGATGCCCTTTTGCATGGAGTGGATGAGGAATCGATACTCGGTGATGATGAGTTCTGGTCGAGCCAAGCTTCATGGACGGTTTGAAAGGGCCATAATTTTCGATCCGACCGTTGGATCGCGATCAAACTTTTACTGGAGTTTCCGGATGCCCTTTTCCATGGAATCGATGGGGAATCGATACTCGGTGATGATGAGGTGTGGTCGTCCCAGGCTTGAATGACGTGTCGAAATAGGCATAACTTTCGATCCGACAGTTGGATCGCGATCAAACTTTTACTGGAGTTTCCGGATGCCCTTTTCCATCTAGTAGATGAGTAATCGATACTCGGTAATGATGAGGTCTGGTCGTAACAGGCTTGATGGCGGTTCGAAAGGGTCGTAACTTTCGTTCTGACAGTGGGATCGCGATGAAACTTTTACTGGAGTTTACGGATGCCCTTTTGCATGGAGTGGATGAGGAATTGATACTTGCTGATGATGACGTCTGGTTGCGCCTGTCTTGAGTGACGGTTCGAAAGAGCCATAACTTTCGATCCGACCGTTGGATCGCGATCAAACTTTTACTGGAGTTTCCGGATGCCCTTTTCCATAGAGTGGATGAGGATTCAATACTCGATGAGGATGAGGTGTGGTCGAGCCAGGCTGAATGGACGGTTTAAAAGGGCCATAATTTTCGATCCGACCGTTGGATCGCGATCAAACTTTTATTGGAGTTTCTGGATTCCCTTTTGCATGGAGTGGATGGGGAATCGATACTCGGTGATGATGAGGCCTGGTCGAGCCAGGCTTGATGGACGGTTCGCAAAGGCCATAACTTTCGATCCGACCGTTGGATCGCGATAAAACTTTTACTGGAGTTTCCGGATGCCCTTTTCCATGGAATCGATGGGGCATCGACACTCGGTGATGATGAGGTGTGGTCGTCCCAAGCTTGAATGACGTGGAAATAGGCATAACTTTCGATCGGACCGTTGGATCGCGATCAAACTTTTACTGGAGTTTCCGGATGCCCTTTTCCATGGAGTGGATGAGGAATCGATACTCGGTGATGATGAGGTCTGGTCGAGCCAGGCTTGATGGATGGTTCGGAAGGGCCATAACTTTCGATCCGACCGTTGGATCGCGATCAAACTTTTACTGGAGTTTCCGGATGCCCTTATCCATGGAGGAGATGAGGAATCCATACTCGGTGAGGATGAGGTCTGGTCGAGCCAGGCTGAATGGACGGTTTGAAAGGGCCATAATTTTCGATCCGACCGTTGGAACGCGATCAAACTTTTACTGGAGTTTCCGGATGCCCTTTTGCATGGAGTGGATGAGGAATCGATACTCGGTGATGATGAGTTCTGGTCGAGCCAAGCTTCATGGACGGTTCGAAAGGGCCATAACTTTTGATCCGACCGTTAGATCGCGATGGAACGTTTACTGGAGTTTCCAGATGCCCTCTTCCATGCAGTGGATGAGGAACCGAATCTCGGTGATGATGAGGTATGGTCGTCCCAGGCTTGAGTGACGTTTCCAAATCGCCATAATTTTCGATCCGACCGTTGGATCGCGATCAAACTTTTACTGGAGTTTCCGGATGCCCTTTTCCATGCATTGAATGAGGAATCGATACTCGGTGATGATGAGGTGTGGTCGTCCCAGGCTGGAATGACGTGTCGAAATAGGCATAACTTTCGATCCGACAGTTGGATCGCGATCAAACTTTTACTGGAGTTTCCGGATGCCCTTTTCCATCGAGTAGATGAGTAATCGATACTCGGTAATGATGAGGTCTGGTCGTAACAGGCTTGATGGCGGTTCGAAAGGGTCGTAACTTTCGTTCTAACAGTGGGATCGCGATGAAACTTTTACTGGAGTTTACGGATGCCCTTTTGCATGGAGTGGATGAGGAATTGATACTTGCTGATGATGACGTCTGGTTGCGCCTGTCTTGAGTGACGGTTCGAAAGAGCCATAACTTTCGATCCGACCGTTGGATCGCGATCAAACTTTTACTGGAGTTTCCGGATGCCCTTTTCCATAGAGTGGATGAGGATTCAATACTCGATGAGGATGAGGTGTGGTCGAGCCAGGCTGAATGGACGGTTTAAAAGGGCCATAATTTTCGATCCGACCGTTGGATCGCGATCAAACTTTTATTGGAGTTTCTGGATTCCCTTTTGCATGGAGTGGATGGGGAATCGATACTCGGTGATGATGAGGCCTGGTCGAGCCAGGCTTGATGGACGGTTCGCAAAGGCCATAACTTTCGATCCGACCGTTGGATCGCGATAAAACTTTTACTGGAGTTTCCGGATGCCCTTTTCCATGGAATCGATGGGGCATCGACACTCGGTGATGATGAGGTGTGGTCGTCCCAAGCTTGAATGACGTGGAAATAGGCATAACTTTCGATCGGACCGTTGGATCGCGATCAAACTTTTACTGGAGTTTCCGGATGCCCTTTTCCATGGAGTGGATGAGGAATCGATACTCGGTGATGATGAGGTCTGGTCGAGCCAGGCTTGATGGATGGTTCGGAAGGGCCATAACTTTCGATCCGACCGTTGGATCGCGATCAAACTTTTACTGGAGTTTCCGGATGCCCTTATCCATGGAGGAGATGAGGAATCCATACTCGGTGAGGATGAGGTCTGGTCGAGCCAGGCTGAATGGACGGTTTGAAAGGGCCATAATTTTCGATCCGACCGTTGGAACGCGATCAAACTTTTACTGGAGTTTCCGGATGCCCTTTTGCATGGAGTGGATGAGGAATCGATACTCGGTGATGATGAGTTCTGGTCGAGCCAAGCTTCATGGACGGTTCGAAAGGGCCATAACTTTTGATCCGACCGTTAGATCGCGATGGAACGTTTACTGGAGTTTCCAGATGCCCTCTTCCATGCAGTGGATGAGGAACCGAATCTCGGTGATGATGAGGTATGGTCGTCCCAGGCTTGAGTGACGTTTCCAAATCGCCATAATTTTCGATCCGACCGTTGGATCGCGATCAAACTTTTACTCGAGTTTCCGGATGCCCTTTTCCATGCATTGAATGAGGAATCGATACTCGGTGATGATGAGGTGTGGTCGTCCCAGGCTTGAATGACGTGTCGAAATAGACATAACTTTCGATCCGACAGTTGGATCGCGATCAAACTTTTACTGGAGTTTCCGGATGCCTTTTTCCATCGAGTAGATGAGTAATCGATACTCGGTAATGATGAGGTCTGGTCGTAACAGGCTTGATGGACGGTTCGAAAGGGTCGTAACTTTCGTTCTGACAGTGGGATCGCGATGAAACTTTTACTGGAGTTTACGGATGCCCTTTTGCATGGAGTGGATGAGGAATTGATACTTGCTGATGATGACGTCTGGTTGCGCCTGTCTTGAGTGACGGTTCGAAAGAGCCATAACTTTCGATCCGACCGTTGGATCGCGATCAAACTTTTACTGGAGTTTCCGGATGCCCTTTTCCATGGAGTGGATGAGGATTCGATACTCGATGAGGATGAGGTCTGGTCGAGCCAGGCTGAATGGACGGTTTGAAAGGGCCATAATTTTCGATCCGACCGTTGGATCGCGATCAAACTTTTACTGGAGTTTCCGGATGCCCTTTTCCATGGAATCTATGGGGAATCGATACTCGGTGATGATGAGGTGTGGTCGTCCCAGGCTTGAATGACGTGTCGAAATAGGCATAACTTTCGATCGGACCGTTGGATCGCGATCAAACTTTTACTGGAGTTTCCGGATGCCCTTTTCCATGGAGTGGATGAGGAATCGATACTCGGTGATGATGAGGTCTGGTCGAGCCAGGCTTGATGGATGGTTCGGAAGGGCCATAACTTTCGATCCGACCGTTGGATCGCGATCAAACTTTTACTGGAGTTTCCGGATGCCCTTATCCATGGAGGAGATGAGGAATCCATACTCGGTGAGGATGAGGTCTGGTCGAGCCAGGCTGAATGGACGGTTTGAAAGGGCCATAATTTTCGATCCGACCGTTGGAACGCGATCAAACTTTTACTGGAGTTTCCGGATGCCCTTTTGCATGGAGTGGATGAGGAATCGATACTCGGTGATGATGAGTTCTGGTCGAGCCAAGCTTCATGGACGGTTCGAAAGGGCCATAACTTTTGATCCAACCGTTAGATCGCGATGAAACGTTTACTGGAGTTTCCGGATGCCCTCTTCCATGCAGTGGATGAGGAACCGAATCTCGGTGATGATGAGGTATGGTCGTCCCAGGCTTGACTGACGTTTCCAAATCGCCATAATTTTCGATCCGACCGTTGGATCGCGATCAAACTTTTACTGGAGTTTCCGGATGCCCTTTTCCATGCATTAGATGAGGAATCGATACTCGGTGATGATGAGGTGTGGTCGTCCCAGGCTTGAATGACGTGTCGAAATAAGCATAACTTTCGATCCGACCGTTGGATCGCGATCAAACTTTTACTGGAGTTTCCGGATGCCCTTTTCCATGGAGCAGATGAGTAATCGATACTCGATAATGATGAGGTCTGGTCGTAACAGGCTTGATGAACGGTTCGAAAGGGTCGTAACTTTCGTTCTGACAATGGGATCGCGATCAAACTTTTACTGGAATTTCCGGTTGCCCTTTTCCTTGGAATGGATGAGGAATCGATACTCGGTGATGATGAGGTCTGGTCGAGCCAGCCTTGATGGAAGGTTCGAAACGGCCATAACTTTCGATCCAACCGTTGGATGACGATCAAACCTTTACTGGAGTTTCCGGTGCCCTTTTCCATGCAGGGATGAGGAACCGATTCTCGATGATGATGAGGTGTGGTCGTCCCAGGCTTGAATGACGTCTCGAAATAGGCATAACTTTCGATCGAACCGTTGGATCACGATCAAACTTTTACTGGAGTTTCCGGATGCCCTATTCCATGGAGTGGATGAGGAATCGATACTCGGTGATGATGAGCTCTGGTCGAGCTAGGCTGGATGGACGGTTTAAAAGGGCCATAACTTTCGATCCGACCGTTGGATCGCGATAAAACTTTTACTGGAGTTTCCGGATGCCCCTTTCCATGCAGCGGATGAGGAATCGATTCTCGGTGATGATGAGGTGTGGTCGAGCCAGGCTTGATGGACGGTTCGAAAGGGCCATAACTTTCGATCCGTCCGTTGGACCGTGATCCAACTTTTACTGGAGTTTTCGGTGCCCTTTTCCATACAGTGGAAGAGGAACCGATTCTCAGTGACGATGAGGTGTGGTCGTCCAAGGCTTAAGTGACGGTTCGAAATAGCCATAACTTTCGATCCGACTGTTGGATGGCAATCAAACTTTTACTAGAGTTTCCGGATGCCCTTTTCCATGGAGTGGATGAGGAATCGATAGTCAATGATGATGAGGTCTGGCCGTAACAGGTTTCATTGACGGTTCGAAAGGGTCATAACTTTCGATCCGACAGTGGGATCGCGCTCAAACTTTTACTGGAATTTCTAGAAGCCCTTTTGCATGGAGTGGATGAGGAATTGATACTTGCTGATGATGAGGTTTGGTCATGCCTGCCTTGAGTGACGGTTCAAAACAGCCATAACTTTCGATCCGACCGTTGGATCGCGATAAAACTTTTACTAGAGTTTTCGGTGCCCTTTTCCATGCAGTGGATGAGGAACTGATTCTCGGTGATGATTAGGTGTGGTCGTCCAATCCTTGAGTGACGGTTCGAAATAGCCATAACTTTCGATCCGACCGTTGGATCGCGATCAAACTTTTACTGCAGTTTCCGGATGCCCTTTTCCATGGAGTGGATGAGGAATCAATACTCGATGATGATGAGGTCTGGTCGAGCCAGGCTTGATGGACGGTTTGAAAGGGCCATAACTTTCGATCCGTCCGTTGGATGACGATCCAAATTTTACTGGAGTTTCCGGATGCCCTTTCCCATGCATTTGATGAGGAATCGATACTCGATTATGATGAGGACTGGTCGTAACAGGTTCGATGGATGGTTCGAAAGGGATATAACTTTTTTTCCGACCGTGGGATCGCGCTCAAACTTTTACTGGAGTTTCCGGATGCCCTTCTGCATGGAGTGGATGAGGAATTGATACGCGATGATGATGAGCTCTGGTCGAGCCAGGCTGGATGGACAGTTCGCAATGGCCATAACTTTCGATCCGACCGTTGGATCGCGATAAAACTTTTACTGGAGTTTTCGGATGCCCTTTTCCATGCAGCGGATAAGGAATCGATTCTCGGTGATGATGAGGTGTGGTCGTCCCAGGCTTGAGTGACGTTTCCAAATCGCCATAACTTTCGATCCGACCGTTGGATCGCGATCAAACTTTTACTGGAGTTTCCGGATGCCCTGTTCCATGGAGTGGATGAGGAATGGATACGCGGTGATGATGAGCTCTGGTCGAGCCAGGCCTGATGGACGGTTCGAAAGGGCCATAACTTCCGATCCGACCGTTGGATGACGATCAAACTTTTACTGGAGTTTCCGGTGCCCTTTTCCACGCAGTGGATGAGGAACCGAATCTCGGTGATGATGAGGGGTGGTCGTCCCAGGCTTGAGTGACGTTTCAAAATAGCCATAACTTTCGATCCGACTGTGGATCGCGATCAAACTTTTACTGGAGTTTCCGGATGCCCTGCTCCATGGAGTGGATGAGGAATGGATACGCGGTGATGATGAGCTCTGGTCGAGCCAGGCTGGATGGACGGGTCGAAAGGGCCATAACTTTCGATCCGATCGTTGGATCGCGATAAAACTTTTAATGGAGTTTTCGGATGCCCTTTTCCAAGCAGCGGACGAGGAATCGATTCTCGGTGATGTTGAGGTCTGGTAGAGCCAGGCTTGATGGACGGGTCGAAAGGGCCATAACTTGCGATCCGTCCGTTGGATCGTGATCCAACTTTTACTGGAGTTTTCGGTGCCCTTTTCCATGCCGTGGATGAGGAACTGATTCTCGGTGATGATGAGGTGTGGTCGTCCAAGGCTTGAGTGACGGTTCGAAATAGCCATAACTTTCGATCCGACCGTTGGATCGCGATCAAACTTTTACTGGAGTTTGCGGATGTCCTTTTCCATGTAGCGGATGAGGAATCGATTCTCGGTGATGTTGAGGTCTGGTCGAGCCAGGTTTGATGGACGGGTCGAAAGGGCCACAACTTTCGTTCCTCTGTTGGATCGTGATCCAACTTTTACTGGAGTTTTCGGTGCTCTTTTCCATGCAGTGGATGAGGAACTGATTCTCGGTGATGATGAGGTGTGGTCGTCCAAGGCTTGAGTGACGGTTTGAAATAGCCATAACTTTCGATCCGACCGTTAGATCGCGATCAAACTTTTACTGGAGTTTCCGGATGCCCTTTTCCATAGAGTGGATGAGGAATCGATACTTGGTGATGATGAGGTGTGGTCGAGCCAGACTTGATGGACGGTTCGAAAGGGCCATAACTTTCGATCCGACCGTTGGATGACGATCAAACTTTTACTGGAGTTCCGGTGCCCTTTTCCATGCAGTGGATGAGGAACCGAATCTCGGTGATGATGAGGTGTCGTCGTCCCAGGCTTGAGTGACGTTTCAAAATAGCCATAACTTTCGATCCGACTGTTGGATCGCGATCAAACTTTTACTGGAGTTTCCGGATGCCCTGTTCCATGGAGTGGATGAGGAATGGATACGCGGTGATGATGAGCTCTGGTCGAGCCAGGCTGGATGGACGGGTCGAAAGGGCCATAACTTTCGATCCGACCGTTGGATCGCGATAAAACTTTTACTGGAGTTTTCGGATGCCCTTTTCCATGCAGCGGATGAGGAATCGATTCTCGGTGATGTTGAGGTCTGGTCGAGCCAGGCTGGATGGACGGGTCGAAAGGGCCATAACTTTTGTTCCGACCGTGGGATCGCGATCAAACTTTTACTGGAGTTTCCGGATGCCCTGTTCCATGGAGTGGATGAGGAATGGATACGCGGTGATGACGAGCTCTGGTCGAGCCAGGCTGGATGGACGGGTCGAAAGGGCCATAACTTTCGATCCGACCGTTGGATCGCGATAAAACTTTTACTGGAGTTTTCGGATGCCCTTTTCCATGCAGCGGATGAGGAATCGATTCTCGGTGATGTTGAGGTCTGGTCGAGCCAGGCTTGATGGACGGGTCGAAAGGGCCATAACTTGCGATCCGTCTGTTGGATCGTGATCCAACTTTTACTGGAGTTTTCGGTGCCCTTTTCCATGCCGTGGATGAGGAACTGATTCTCGGTGATGATGAGGTGTGGTCGTCCAAGGCTTGAGTGACGGTTCGAAATAGCCAT
>Ga0325414_1004261_pt1 | contig 14941 bp, 6 predicted proteins | sample PopdelMetagenome_8_FD_206183 | JGI IMG/M metagenome (GOLD analysis project Ga0325414, IMG submission 206183) | Populus deltoides microbial communities from Bellville, Georgia, United States - Leaf-PdKOR-R3 | ecosystem: Host-associated > Plants > Phyllosphere > Phylloplane/Leaf | place: USA...
AAATTTGATAGAATAAGAAGAGCATGAAATGCACAAGGAACGAAGGTATTGTGCGTATTATTTAACGATTATTGGAGCTAGAAGGAGGTGTTTGAGCATGAGAAATTAGGGATGACAGTGCATGTTTTTGCAAATAGATTTCTGGTATTTCTCTTCGGCGAACTCCTCCTGACCTTTATGATAGTTAATTCAGATAATATTGGGAAAGAAAAACTATACAAATTTTATAAAGACAAAATTACCTTTCATGCGAGCCTTCATCCAGATAATCAGAGCTAGACCTTCATTGAGGCAGATAGAACTATCATCCCAGTGGGAAACGGGAACTAGGAAGTGAAAAATCAGTGAAAAAAGAAAAAAAGGTTTGCGTTTCCAGTTGTTATCAACTGCCTTTTTTCTCATTTTGCCAGCTTAATTAGCACGAAAACGAAAACGTGTCACTAACTTAATTACTTATATTACAAGATAGAAATCATGATAGGTTCGGTAATTAAACACATTATTAAATAACAAGACAAGAATGTGATTGTAGAGACACCTTCAGTTACAGTAGTCATCATTGCATCCGCCCATTTCCCTTAATGCTTTCTTACGCTAGCTATCACCATTAAAATCAAGAATTAAGAAGAAAAAAAACTTTACTCTTAGTTCACTAGTCAGTTTTTAAATTTAGTTTTTAATAATTATAAGTTTGAGTTCTCTCAAGGCTACTGGAGGCTTACATAATCATTAACTTCAAAATTCGTGAGATAAGTCGAGGTGCATATAAGCGGGTCGAGACACCCATGTTAATAAACAAATTAAAAAAAAAAACTAAAAAATGTGAGAAATCACCGTTTACCTAAGCTTATTATGTTGAATTACAATAGTAACCTATAATAATTCAGTCTTTTTTTCCTTTTAATTATTGATTTTTTTATTTTTAATTTAATAATTAGATTGCATACATGTTTCTTGGTATTTTGAGTTGATAATTTATTTTAATTTATTTTTTATATGGTTATCATGATATTAAAAAAAATTCTAACATCAAATTAGTGCTTGATTTTTTAAAAAAATGATTTTGTTGTTTTGAAAAAAATTAAAACCAAGGGAGCAAGATTGAAAAACATACAAAAGAGCTACTTTTTTTTTTAATAAACAAAATGTGCTTTCAAGTCTAGTCCTTCATCTTTCATGTGTTCTTTTTAGTTAATGATTTTTTTTTTCATTTTAATTTCATCACTCTATTCTATGTTATGTTGATTAATATTTTTTATTGATAATTTATTTTGACATGCTTTTAAGTACTCATCATTGTATCAAATAATTTCTCGACATTGAATGGGTGAGTGATTTTGCAAAATAGCGCCACCCATAATGATTTTAGACAAATGCAATGTAATGAACAGTAAAAAATGATATTTTTTGTTATATTATTATTATTATTATTATATAATACAACTAAAAATATCATTTTTTACTGTTAATTTGTCTATATATATATTATTGATGAAATTGTAAAAATTTAAGATTGGATTAGGCTTTCCACAACTTCTTTTGAGCTTGAGATGATTGGGCTTGAACATGAGCATTTATTTTTAGGCTTGGTTTTTCCTGTATAACTAGTTCCTTATCATAATAGAAGACCCTCACATGCTTAAATTAGTAAATGTAAGGTTATAAATAATGTACAAGAGAGAGAGAGGGAGGGGGGAGGGGGAGAAGAACATAGGGAATGTGTGATTATTTGGTATTGTTTTCTTTAATGGTTTCAATCCCTTTATATATGGTGATCCGAGGTATTTACAGACCTCATTTATACATGTCAGCTTACCTCGTGAAGAGTGGAGTAATGATGAAAAATAATTATTTTTTCTTGTTGATAATCTGAAAAGTTGAGTAATTTGTTGTTGTGCCTCCCTGTAATTGGTTGAAAGGTTAATGTTTGTTATTGGTTGTGGTGCCTTGTTGTGTCATTAATGGAGAGGTTAGTATAAATGTACCCTTTAAGATAACTTGTGGGTGAGAAATAACCATTGCTAGGAAAGGGAGCGCTATATTGACAACTCATATGTAAGCATTAGTTAGTCCAACATTGTATCAAATTTATTGAAGGTCAAAATTCTAACTTGAAATGTGTGCCAATGTTTGAGCAGTTACTATACTGATAAATATAGTTACACAGCACACGAGCTTAGTATTTTATATCTTATTCCTTTCTTTTTCCCTTTTTTTTTAGCATGCTCTTTGCTCAAATAAATTAGGATACTGAATTGGAGAATTGCACTAGAATGAGGGACTGAAATGGAGAAGAAGAAATGTCTGGCATGTAAGGCACGCTTGTAGTCTTTGGGCAGCGTATGTGGCTTACCTCTAGATTCGATGATGGTTTTTTTTAGTGTTGTTGAATTTATCCTGTCAAGATCTTTTTGATGTTACTATGTTGATCGGAGTTTTAATGTGTCTCTGGTGCCTCTTTCTTTCTTTCTTTTTCTTTCTTTTGCCTCAGAATGTGAGCCCGTTCTTCTTCTTCTTTAAAAAACACTAAAAGGATGTGATTAAAGTACCATAGCCACACTCAGAAGACACTATTAATTATAATAATGTTTTTTGTTTTTTCAATTTTACTCTTCAACAACCCAATCTTTTTATTTATCTAATTTTTTTTAAAATTTTATCCTTCAATATTATATTATTTTGGGAATTATGCTTTATATTTTTTCTTAATTTTCTTTCTGTTGAGTTATGTACTGGTCTCATGGATTTAACTTCCTTTACTCCTTGATTTCAACCTTCAACATTAGATATATTGGAGGTGGGGTTTTATTTTTTTAATTTTTCTATGAATTTATCTCAATCTGATAACACAGGTCATGAGTTTAACAAGTTAACCAGGAGTTGACTTGAGTTGTTTTTTTAAGCTATTTTTTTAATCATTTTTTTTAACTTCATCATTTAACTTTAAGTACTTTGAAAATTGAACCTTGTAATTTATTTTTATTTTTTTCTATGAGAGTTGTCCTAATCTCATTATTAAAGTCGCAGGTTTAACAAGTTAATCCATATTGACTCTGTTTATTATTTAGGTTCTTATTAATTGAATATTTTTTAATTGGATTTCATGATTTTTTTTATTAGCTTTTTATGATGTTATCCCGATCTCATGACCCGAGTTGCAGTTTTGACAAGTTAACCCAAGTTGATTCAATCTTTTTTATTTTAAGTTTCACCCTCCAACAACTCATAAGAAATAATAACTCTTTTCTTTTAAGAGTATAAGTTATTAAGCATCACTTGCTAACACATTAGTCTTCGAGGGGCGTAGCGTGATGGCAAAGGGTTTGAGATCTGCATAGCAGGTCTCGAGTTCGAGTCAGGGCGTGCATCTCTTGTAAGAGCCTGGGACAGCCGGGATTTTACTCCCTCACCTGGGCCCACAAAATGCGCTTTTCGAGAGGACGAGGTTTCCTCGAATCCAAAAAAAAAAAACATTACATAAGAAATAACTGGACGTACGAAATCATTTTTTACGGGTTGGGCAAATCATTTTTGTGGGACACTTTTGAGTTGCATTTCCGTTGCTCCGCCTTTTGTGTTCCGCTTGTACGGTGCCACTGTAATATATTATTTATAATGCCTCAGGCCGGTCCATCGGTACAGTTCAATGGGATTCTTTTTTACAGCTTAAGTTCAATGGGATTCTTTTTTACAGCTTAATTATTATGAATTTTGTACTGTTAATCTGTTATATTGATATTTTACAGCCATAATATAATTTTTTTAACCCACGAACCATAATATAATTCTCTCAGTCAACAATTTCAGCAAATTAGTTTAGTGACCTTTTTATGTATATCTGATAATTCTTATGTATGTGCCGGAGCCTCCTCAGGAGGGGGCAAGGAAAGAAGTGAAACCTCCACAATGGAGGAGAAGTGCCAAGTGGAACCTCCTAACCGGAAAAAAAGAAGAAAGTATCGGTTACAAATCATGAAGTGCTGATGACCCATTTACTGACGCTTGATGAGGATTCGATAGCTAGTTCCTAGCAGGAGGCACCCACCTTTCGACTACGCAATCTGCAGCCGTTGAAAAATAGAAAGACCATATTTAAATATGGGTCCATTTACAATTTGACTTAAGAATTTATTAAAAAATTATTTTTCAACTATGAAACATCAACACATTTAAAATTAATTGCAGGTAAATACGAAATTTACATCAAAGAATTCCTGAGTTAATAAACTTTTATAAACTAATATAAAAAAACAAATTAACTCTTATAAACTCAAATTACCTAAATTCTCCATGTTGGGAAATTACATGAGTTTCTGTGTCTTATACAGTGGGACTTGAAAAGTTGAAATTAGACCTCTAGGAACGTAAATCTTTGAGAGGTTATAAACAATGTAAACTTCAGATTTTAATGGGCTCGGCTCGGGTTTGTATTTAGATTAATTATGAAATAATTTTTTAATCTAGATAAATTAATTTTTATCAACTTATCATGATTTAATATGTATTGTTTTTATTTTGTTTAATAAAAAAATCAAGTTATTTAATTTCAATAAACATCTCTTTTTGGTTAAGGTAATACATGAGTAAACTTTTCTTCCATCAAAAACCCTCGGCCGCCTTCCCACTCTCTTCTGTTTTCTGGTCTTTTTACGGTCCATGATCTATTCTATAGCTCTATGTTATTGTCATAAAGGGAATCTGAGTCATTAAAAAAAATTGTTCATGGGTGATTAAAAACTCGTTAGATTAATTAAGATTGACATAAGCTGGTTTAAATATTTATATTAATAAATAAAAATACAATACCGACTTGCTTCCTACGGTAAAAGGTTGTAATAAATATCTGGGACAGTACAAATGGCGATCCTGTGTGGTGAGTGGTGACAGCAGCAACGTACAGAATGAAACGCAGAGAACGACACGAGCAACTGTATCAAAAATAATAATAATAATAATACTAACAAATTATTGCATTACCTACTCAACACATAGCGCGTGTCTCGTACTCCCATCCCCAAAAAATATATATCTCATCCGCAGAAAAAGATTTATAAAACAATGTAAAATTTTAAAAATATTTTGAAAATAAAATAATTTATATTTTTGAAGTGGGAGTTTCATTTACATAATGAATATGTGCGTAAATCTTGTGCTAAATAATACAATAACATCACTACTGCCACTACATTTCCTAACATTGGTAAAATGGATACATCAGCGAGTGACTAGCACGCGGCATGTTGCATCTCAAATTGGCATGACCTGAGATGAAGGTAACGAGTTAGGGTAGCTAGACCCAAGCTTAGGGGTTTAAGCTCTTAATAACATAATAATTATTAAATTAAATTAAATAATTAACTGAAAAACCAACCATGGTTAAGAAAACTCTATAAGTTGGAGTCCACTGTTCTCTGTTCCTCGTGTTATCACTCATCAGTACTCACATAATGAGTGAGAGGAAATAATTTTGAGAGAATCAAATGCTTTTTATAGAGACATCATCCCAATTGTAGTCTCATATCTGAAGGGAAAAAAAAAATCTTTCAGTGGAAACTGCAAAAGCAAGGCCAAATAAGGTCTGTTAATGCCATACTTTCTCTCGCAACATATAGAGGGAGAGGAGAAGAATCTTTTTGGTTGCTATTAGTATATCTGAAGCTTGAAAGGTAAGTTCTTTTAATCTTCTTCTTCTCTGTCACTAAAGTCACTGTCTTTTCTAGCGTTTTTGCTCTCTCATGTTGCATGCCATTGCCAGCTACTTTCTGTTACATTTACTCACATACCCGTTTGCATGTTTTTGAGTTTTGATGCATGTTCTCTTTATGGGCTCAAGGAGGTCATCTCCAACTCCCTTCGAAGTTGTGCTCTTCAATTGATGGTTTGGTTTATGCATTCGGAGTGTTCATATAATTTGATCAGTCTTGTTGTCTTGATTTTGATGGATATTTTCGGTATTGGAGATTAGAGGTAATTGTGTTAATACTGGGTGTTAATTTTAGCAGATTTTAACATATGGGTACCTATGTTTGTAGTAAATCCAACTTCTCTTCATGTTTTCAGATGTTTTTTTTTTTTTTTTGTCTTTTCTGAGTTTGATCAATCAATGTTGAGTTCTGTTTTTTCTTTTAATTTTTGATATGTTTCCCTGTGCATATAAGTATGTATGTCTTCATTTTGTTGGAATTTTTTTATTTTTGCAAAGCATGGAATCTGTCTTTAAGAGGGCAACAAAAACAATAATAAGAGTGAGTCTTAATTTCTTATTCTGATGTAGAATATTTTGGGATTGTAATGGGTATATAATCTCTTGGATGTTTAATTCCTTAAGTAGAACATGCTTCAGTAAGGAATTCTAAAGAAGGCAAAAGATTACATTTTCTGGAATAATTGCTAAGCATTATATTTCAATATATATATATTGCAGTTTTAGTGCTGATTCTATTTCGTTAATAGATTATTATTTTTTTTTTTTTGTAGAGTTTGTTTCTGCATAACTTTGAGAAGAACAACACTACTTTAATATCTATCCTCGCAATGGTTTCAAGGTCATATTCCAACCTCTTAGATCTTGCTTCTAGTGATGCTCCAATTCCAAGTTTTGGTCGTGAGAGGAAGAGGTTTCCTCGAGTGGCAACTGTTGCTGGAATACTGACTGATCTAGATGATGAAAACAATGTTGGCTCTGATGCCCCCTCTTCTGTCTCTCTAGGACGGATGATTATTGTGGGGAACCAGCTTCCCCTTCGGGCACATCGAAGTCCAGATAGCAGTGGAGGGTGGTGCTTTAGCTGGGATGAGGACTCACTTCTCTTACAACTCAAAGATGGTCTTGGAGAAGGTGTTGAAGTTATCTATGTTGGTTCTCTTAAAGAAGAGATTGAACCTAGTGAGCAAGACGATGTAGCCCAAACATTGCTTGAAACTTTTAAATGTGTCCCGGCATTTATCCCTCCTGACCTTTTTACTAAATTTTATCATGGATTCTGTAAACAACATCTATGGCCTTTATTTCACTACATGCTCCCTTTATCGCCGGATCTTGGTGGCCGGTTTGATAGGTCCCTTTGGCAGGCTTATGTTTCTGTGAACAAAATATTTGCAGACAAAGTAAAGGAAGTGATTAGCCCTGAGGATGATTATGTGTGGGTTCATGACTACCATTTGATGGTTTTGCCAACATTTTTGAGGAAGATATTTAATAGGGTGAAGCTTGGGTTCTTCCTTCATAGTCCATTCCCATCATCTGAAATATATAGAACACTTCCTGTAAGGGATGAACTTCTGAGAGCACTTCTGAACTCTGACCTTATTGGTTTTCATACATTTGATTATGCAAGGCATTTCCTCTCTTGTTGCAGTAGAATGCTCGGTCTTTCTTATCAATCCAAGCGAGGTTACATAGGGCTTGAGTATTTTGGTCGGACAGTCAGCATCAAGATTCTGCCTGTTGGGATTCATATTGGTCAGCTCCAATCCGTGCTCAATCTTCCCGAGACAGAATCTAAGGTTGCAGAGCTACATGACCAGTTTAGGGGTCAAGCTGTAATGCTAGGGGTTGATGACATGGACATTTTTAAAGGAATCAGCTTGAAACTTTTGGCAATGGAACAGTTACTCACACAACATCCTAATAAGAGGGGTGAAGTTGTTTTGGTTCAAATTGCAAACCCAGCAAGAGGCCGAGGAAGGGAAGTACAGGAGGTCCAGTCTGAAACTAAAGCTGCAGTGAGGAGGATCAATGAGACATTTGGAAGTCCAGGATATACTCCAGTGGTTTTGATTGACAGGCCACTTCAGTTTTATGAGCGCATTGCTTATTATGCAATTGCAGAGTGTTGTCTTGTTACGGCAGTGAGGGATGGGATGAATCTGATACCCTATGAATATATCATTTGTCGACAAGGAAATGAGAAGCTGGATGAGACATTAGGACGGGATCCATCAGCACCAAGAAAGAGCATGCTGGTTCTTTCGGAGTTTATTGGATGCTCCCCATCACTGAGTGGTGCAATCCGAGTAAATCCATGGAATATTGATGCTGTGGCTGAAGCTATGAATTCTGCCCTGGTAGTCCCTGAGCCAGAAAAACAGATGCGACATGAGAAGCACCATAGGTATGTGAGTACGCATGATGTTGCATATTGGGCACATAGTTTCTTGCAGGATCTTGAAAGGGCATGTAAGGATCATGTGAAGAGGAGGTGCTGGGGATTTGGTTTTGGTTTAGGTTTTCGAGTCATTGCTTTGGATCCAAATTTCAGAAAAATTTCAGTTGAACATATTGTTTCTGCTTATAAGAGGACCAAGAACCGAGTGATTCTTTTGGATTATGATGGTACCATGACGCTGCCAAGTTCAATTAGGACTCCAAACATGGAGACTGTTGGAGTCTTGAACAGCTTGTGTACAGACCCTAAGAATGTTGTTTTCCTTGTTAGTGGGAGAGACAGGGAGACTCTTACCGAATGGTTTTCTTCCTGTGAAAAGCTTGGCATTGCTGCAGAACATGGTTATTTCGTGAGGTACAAATTGCCTTTTCTAACTCCATTTCAATTTGATCTTGATCTCCCCACTTAAAATTGTGATTTTTGACTTGGACCCTTGGTTCTTTTAGTGATGTTGGGTTATGTAAAGGAGAAAAAATGGACAATGTGGCTTTACATTTTCCACATGTTCAACCAGTGGTAGTCCTTGTTTTGGTGAGAGGGGTGATATCTCAATGTTCTGTGCTATATCCATCGTTATGGAACAACAGCTTGATGGCTTTTGACATTGCTGAAAGTAACAGCACTGTTGTTGTGCTGTGAATTTCAGCATGGCTAAAATGTAATGTTTATTTACAGCTTATCCACATTCTAGAAACCCTCATATAGGACGTTTTAATCCAAGGATAATGCATGAGATACAAAAGATGACATGCATGCTATATTATTCGGCTTAGGTATCTATACCAGTCTAGCCGTCCTTGCTATCATAAGTGAGCTTCTGTTAGTGACGACAATTCTTAGATTGTGATAGACTGTTAGAAACATCTATCACGACCTAGGAATGAGGTATTTGTGACTGTTTGACTGGAAGATAATGTATATTGACTGAAGTATTCACCAGACGTGCATGTTTAATTTTTTGAGGGGTGATTAGGCACATCCCCTTTGCTGTACCATGGATTTATCACGAACCAAAAAGAAAACTAAATTTAATTACCTGTGAGTTTAGCCATGGACGGGCTATCTCAATTGAGTAACAGACAGAGCAAGGGCAACTAATGCTAGCACTTACAAAATCTTGCCACATTTTGAAAGCTCCCTGCTCTCCTTTGAATTATTCTATCGTTAGGTCAACAATGTACATTTGAGGTATCTACTATAATTATTCTAATTTAGAATAATCCATGCAAAAGAAGCCCGGTTCTTTCTTCACTCTCCGATTTGAGCTCAGCTTTTGGCTACAGGACCAATCATGATGCAGAATGGGAAACATGTGTATCCGTACCAGATTTTGATTGGAAACGTATTGCTGAGCCAGTAATGAAACTATACACTGAAACAACTGATGGTTCTGCCATTGAGATGAAAGAGAGTTCACTTGCTTGGAATTACCAGTACGCAGATCCAGATTTTGGTTCGTGCCAGGCTAAGGAGCTTCTAGATCACCTGGAAAGTGTTCTTGTCAATGAGCCAGTTACTGTCAAGAGCGGTCAACACACTGTAGAAGTTAAACCCCAGGTTAGTGCTGCTCTGTTCCTGTATCTATCCTTGTGATTGTTACATTCTATTGATATTTGCTTTTAATTAGAAAAAAGTTGTATGTTCCTTGGTGCCTAGAAACCAACTGCAGATTTGGGTGCTGTACCCTCTTTAACTCACAAAAATACCATGCTATCTTCAAATCTTTTTAATTACAGATTGTTAGGCCTTTGAAATAAAAGAGTCTAGTGTTTAGGCAACTTGTTCAACCATGTTTCCATAAAAGAGCATGCTCGAATCCTGAGAACAGTCATCTCTTGTAATGGAAAGGCAATGAACTGCCTCTATTTTTTCTGGACCATGGACAATTAATTGTTTCAAACAGGCTTGTTATGAAAATTAGTGTTGCAGAAAAATGTATCATCCGCAGTTCTTTGATTAATTTTCTCATGGATCCTGAAGTATTTGACCAGTTATTCTCCATGAATGCCTATTAGCTATGGAAATTTTGTATATTCATTTCTTTTATTTCCTTTTTTAGAGAAGATCTTCTAAAATGCAGTGCGAATAAAACATACGTTTCAGCTTTGCTATTGTATCTCATGTTTGTTACCACTTGACAGGGTGTTAGAAAAGGTCTTGTGGCTGAACGCCTCCTAGATACAATGAAACTGAAGGGAAAGCTTCCTGACTTTGTTCTCTGCGTTGGGGATGACCAGTCTGATGAGGACATGTTTGAGGTGATATTGAGTGCAAGATCTGGCCCCTCTCTTTCCCCAGTTGCTGAAGTGTTTGCATGCACTGTTGGCCGAAAGCCCAGCAAGGCCAAGTACTACTTGGAAGACACTTCTGAGATTTTGAGAGTGCTACAAGGTCTTGCCAGTGCTTTGGAGCAGGATGCCAGAAGTGCCCCCCAATCCTCTCAGCAGGTGATTATTGACAGAGAGTAATCATCCCTTTATCTCCTTGTACTGTGTCTTGTCTAAGTATATATTGAAAATGTTCTATGCTTGAGGATTTCCTCGACCCCTTTGGGGCATTTACGTGGTGTCCAGAACGATGTTTGGAGGTCTAGATCTTGTGTCTGTCCATTACATGGATAGCTTTTCCGACTTTCGTTGCACAGTAATTGTGATTTTTATCGCGAGTAGATAGATTATGCTAAACGTATAGCTCATTTGTTTTAGTGCCGGTTATGTGAATCTCTCATCTCATGGTCGATTATCAATGCTAGACCATCCCTGATCATGCTTAAGCACGAGCCTGCACAATTTGCAAACAATTTTCTACATGCGACCATAAAATTGACGAGTCAGTTTGCTGTTGAAAAGTAAGTTCTGCCGAATTTTAACCATCACCAGTAACTCCTGGTATGAAACTAGCTATTTCTGAATGAGTGCAGAGGCACTGCTGCCTCCATTAATGGGAAAATTCCCTTCTCCAACTTTGCAATGAAGTCATGCTTTGACAAGAAAAGGTCTTCAGTTGTAAAAAAAGACTCTCCGTAGTTCACCGTGTCAGTTTCGGTTGTTATGTAACTGTGTACTTGTATTTATTTCATTTCAATATGGGTTTGCACCCAATCTTAGTAGTGCTCAAGTCATGTCATTTGACAGCAAGGATTATCATTTAGAATTGCTTTAGTAGTGCTCAAGTCACGTCACTTGACAGCAAAGTGTCTAATGTCGGTAACAATCACAATTTAAAAATATATTAAAATTATATATATATATATATATATATATATTATTTTTTAAAACTTATTTTTAATATAATATCAACGCATCAAAATAAAACGATCTAAAAAAATAAAAAAAATTTAAAACTAAAAACAATTCAGAAACATGGTAGAACTCCAATGCCAAACAGAGTCTATGTCATAGACTTATACAAATATATCAAATATTATATCGCTCTACTTGATGATAATGCTTTTACTAGTATAATGGCTTGATAAGAGGATCTATCAGTGTAATATGACATATAGAGTTCTCATGCTGTCATTTTAGTATATATATCATCTAATAAATATCTACATATTAGTTCTAAATATCCCTCATACATCAGCTTATAAAAATAATTGTTTTTTTTCACAAAGAAAAAAATACAATATGTATCGGTATCAACAACTCTAATTAATGTCCAGTCTTAATAAAGCATTGATTAGAAACATTTAGAAACAATGCTTTGAAGCAATAGAAATCTTATAATTATAACGACTTTATAATTTTTTTTGCAAAATATTTTTATCTCAATGACTATCTTTACTCTAGATTCGTTAATCAAATATTAGATTCATCAATATAATATTTGATGAATATTAAAGATAAATAAAGTCTTTATTATAAATAAATATGTTTACATGAGCAAAGTCAATGTCACGTGTAACCAACCGATTGACTACATGACATATATACTAATAATCTCCCACTTGCACTAAAGTCAATTACTCATGTATCAAATACTGTATCGCTCTACTTGATGATAATGTTTTTACTTGGACAATAGCTTAGCAAGAGGATTTATAAAATTCTTTTTAGTGAATACTCGTTCTATCTTTACACATTTCTTTATGATTCTTTAATCAAATAGAATTGTTTAAGTATATTTTTATATCATTGATGAGACCTTGACTCTTTTGCTTGTGCAATTGTTTCATTGTTATCGTAGTACATGACTACTGAATCAACAATGCTAGGAACCATATATAGTTTAGTGATGAATTTTTTTCATCTAAACAATCTCTTTTGTTCCCTCAAATGTAGAGGTGTATTAAACTTTAGTTGTAGAATCTATTTTGATCTTATATTTAGAACTCTTCAAATACAACACCATTATTTAGAGTAAAATATAACCATACTAGATTTTTTTATTTTCAATATCTAATTGAAACTAACATATATAAATAAGAACTAGTAGTTTATTTCCTTCATAGATTAGAAAAACATTATTAATTCTTCTCAAGTACTTAGAATATTTTTAACTATTTTTAGTGACCTTCCAGATTAAATTAGTATATCCTTGTTATGCTAAAAAAATATAAGATACATTTGGTCTTGTACAAAACATCACATACATTATGGATCTTATATCTAAAATATATGGAATCATTTCCATCATATCTCTTTTGATTTATGTTTTAAGGAACATATTCTTGAAGATACGTATCATAAATGAAATAATTAAGTATCCTCTTTTGAATTTTTTCATGCTAAATTGTTTTAATAGCTTGTCTATATACATAGATTGAGACAATCCAAATAACTTTTTAGATATGTCTATTTAGATCTTTATTTTTAATATATAAGTTATTTCTCTCATATTTTTTACGAAGAAATTCTTGGACAACCATATCTTTACTAACTAGAGCAAAAAAAATATCATTTCCTACTAGTAATATGTCGTCTTCATGAAAACAATTTTATTCCCACTAATCTTTTTATAAATAAAAGCCTCGTTTATATTTTTTTATGAAATCAAAATGTTTGATTATCTCATTAAAATGAATATTTCAACTCCGGTAGAAAATAATATGTTTGATTTTTAATCTTTTTATGAATTCAATAATAAAAATAGCATATTTTGTGATAAATACTAGATATAAGTAAAATTTATATCTTTTTTTCTTGACACGATATATAGTTGCTTTATTTTACTGTCATTGTAGTCATGCGGGTGTCAAAGAGAAACACAGGGAACATGATATATAGTTTAGTTCCTTTGCAGAGAGAAAGGGAAAAAGGGAAGGAGGCGTTTTTGTACTGTCGTGCCTTTGATTGTCCTCTTTATAGAGTGAGATCTACATTGCTTTGGTTCCTCGGGATCACCAATTAATAAATTCCTTTTCGTGTTCCCCGCTTCTCCACGAGCCCATGGCAACAGTTTTGATGGAGCTGGAACAACAAAATTCTGGGGGCAATGTGTCCTACCGTCCTCCCTTGAGTGTATATTAACTCTTTGTATTTGCTTTGAAGATCCAAGCTGCACAAGTTGTAGCCTCGAGGAAATTTATTTAAAAAAGTGAAATCGCAGCTAAGATTAGATATAAGTAAGAACAAAATTGAACAAGGAATGAGTTCGAGCGATTCGAAAGAACAATAATTAATTCAACTTCAGAAATCATAAAGATGGTTGTCAATGAAATAGAAGAGAAGAGAATGGATCGATGTATGACATAATGTAACGTATTTGTGCTGCTTCGCCTTGTGGTTTTGGGCTTATGGCTTGTTTTTTTTTTTTTTTTGAAAGGGTATTTAATTGGATAAAATGAAAGGAACATAACTAATCTGGGCTATTATATATAGTGGATTTGGACCATGGCTAAGATTAATGTCCACAACATGCAAAAATAGAAAGAAAATACCATATAGTTCACGTAATTTCCCATTTTATGCTGCTAGCTAGCTCTTGGAACTTACTGCATCGGATGACAGAGAGGATAAGATCGATCCGTGTATATATTATTTTTAAATCCATTTAGCGTCTTATGATAGGAATTTGCCTTGAATGGGTGTTTCCATGTCTCGTTTTCAAGGGGCGTAGCGTGATGATAAAAGATTTGAGATTTGCATAGCAAGTTTCGAGTTCGAGTCAGGGCGTGCATCTCTTGTAAGAGCCTGGGACAGCCGGGGTTTTACTCCCTCACCTGAGCCCACAAAGTACGCTTTCCGGGAGAGTGAGGTTTCCTCGAATCCAAAAAAAAAAACAAGTGTTTCCATGCCTCGAATTATATATCAACACCCCGCTTCCTTAGCAGGAAAAACCATTATGGTCCCTCAAACTTTGACACTTGGTCAAATCAAACCCTTTATATCATTTTGCTTCAATTGAGCCCTCTGAAACATTACCATTAGTCGACTCTTATAAGGGATTATATATGAATGGTCGCATATGTAAGAAAAAAATAAAAATTGTATATTAATTGAAGTTAAACATAATAATTTATTACAATTAGACAAGTGGTTTATAATTAGGAAACTAGTAATAACATTAGAATTCTCTCTAGGTTTTTTTTTTTTTCCCATTTAAAGAGCACGTTGTAATAACATTTTGATAATGAGGATTGATGAATAAGACTTACGTGTTCTTATGAGTTTTCCTTGTATGTGTTTTTTAGCATTAATATATAAATCCAGTATCCTTTCATTAATTACATGCTACGTTAATTGATATAGAAACATGATTGACTTGACCTGTGAACAAAGTGATAGCTGCCATTCCAGTGACATAGATAGATCAAGGGATGCATGCCATCT
>Ga0325414_1004262_pt1 | contig 14938 bp, 5 predicted proteins | sample PopdelMetagenome_8_FD_206183 | JGI IMG/M metagenome (GOLD analysis project Ga0325414, IMG submission 206183) | Populus deltoides microbial communities from Bellville, Georgia, United States - Leaf-PdKOR-R3 | ecosystem: Host-associated > Plants > Phyllosphere > Phylloplane/Leaf | place: USA...
GAATTGATAGAAAAAGGAAAGGGGTAAAAACCAGAGGCTTGGAAGAGGAACCGATAAGAGCGTTAGCGAGAGCACCGAGAGGATTAGATGATGAAGAAGAAGAACCTGGAACAGCACAGGCTGCTGCTCCTGTTACAAGCTCTCGCATCGCCATCGTCTTCTTTTGCGATTTTGAAGAAAAATAATGAAGTAATAAGCTAAAGGCGGTGGGGGAAGGAATGTTCACCCACACCATTATGAATTACATTGGGTAATAAGTTAAAGGGAATGGAAAATTTATTGTTTATTAATAATGTAGATTACAATAGTAATTTCATAGTATATTTCCTGTTTTTTATGTTTTTTTTTGTTTTTTTTATTTATTTTTTTTGCACTTTTACTTCCTTTTTCACTTTTTTTTTCATTTAAATTTTTTTGTACTTTTTCTTTTTTTTCATTTATTTTTCTCACTTACAGTTTATTACTTTTTTTTCTACAGTACTTTTCTCTTTTTTCTTTTTTTATTTTTTTCCTTAAAATTATTTTTATAAATTTTATTTTTTTTTATATTTAACTAGTAAAAAAATTTTCTTTGCAATTTTTTTTCACTCCCAATGTATTACTTTTTTCTTTTTTTTTCACTTTTTTTAAATTTTTGTTATTATTTTTAAAATTTGTTTTTGTTTAGTTTTTTAAATATTGATGTAATTGTAAATTAAGTTTTGTAATTTATTTTTTTTCATTTTGCATTTTTACAGGGTTAAAATGATTTATCTATTTGCTACGGTAACCCAAATTGTTCCGATTCACAAGTTTGGTGGGATTTTTTTTCTTTTCAATTGAACTTAACTTTGTTATCGTTTATTTCATATAATTAAAAACAATAATTTCAAAAAGAAATAATTATATATAAAGCTAAAACATATGGGGAAAGTATCGTAACTTTCCTCACATGTTATTATGGATTGCTATAGTACTTTTCTATTTTTTCTTTTTTTTCTTTCATTTTTTTTTGTCATTTTTTGTCTCAAAATTATGCTATAGTGTTTCCAACATGGTTTTTTTTTCTTTTTTTTTGTGTTTTTTTCTTTATAGTTTTTTTTCTAAAATTAGCTCTGTCGATTTTATTTTTTTAATATTGAGCTGATTAAGAATTTAGCTTTGTAATTTTTTTCTTTAAAACACTGTGAATTACTGGAGTGTTTTCCCACATGATTTTTTTCAAAATTATTTTTGTTAATTTTTTTTTTGAATATTGAGTTTGTTAAGAATTATAATTACAATAAAACTAAATCATATGGGGAAAGCGTTGTTGTTTTCTTCATAAAACACTGTGGATTGCTATAGTATTTCTCTAAATGGTTTTTTTTATGATTTTTTCTAAAATTGTCTTTGTTAACTTTATTGGGGAAAACACTGTAATCTTCCTCACAAAACATTATCAATTGCTACAATGTTTTTTCTCATTGGTGTTTTTTCCTTTCAAAATTATCTTTGTCGATTTTTTTTTAATATTAAGTTGGTGGAGAATTTAGCTTTATATTTTTTTTTTTGCTTTTTATTAACAGAAAAGTTAAATCATGTGGCAAAAGCACTGTAACTTTCCTCACAAAACACTGTGGATTGCTACAAATCATTTTATTCAATCTCTAAGTTTTTTATCACCAACACAACTTTTTTTTCCGTCATGAAATATTGGTTTCATCATACCTTTAATTTCTATTACTTATCTAGTGTTGGTTCACAATTAGAACACTATCAAGTACATTTGTTTTATAAGCCCGTGACAGCGCGCGGGCATGCCATCTCGTTAACAAAATAAAAGGCGTTGCTCTTTTACTGTGGGCATGGAGACATTGTGAATGGTGGCAGTATGCTGCGATTTTATCCTTTAAATAAAATTTTGGGTGCCTTTTGAGAGTAATTTTGTCTTTTTCAAACTGATTGTAGGAATTACTTTTCTTTTTTCAATTTTTTTAAAATATCTATTTATTTGCCTCTAAACTTAAAAAAAAAATTGAACTTTTGCAAGGGTATTTATGCCTTTATATTTATTGAAAGATTATAAAATGATTTTTTTGCCTTTACATTAGGAAAAAAATAAGGAAAGAGTTTACAAGCAATTTCATTTTTTCACGTGGGTTTTTTTGTGAATGCTAGAATTACAATGGGTGTTTTGAACTTTTTATTATAATTAATTAATTTTTAAATCATAAAACAGTATGCGCGTGACCCTTAAACATTAGCGTATAAGAGGCGTCCGTGCCTTTTGGGTGACGCGTGCAGAATATCCTCGTTGTCAAATCTATCATTCCACCATATCATTGGAAGCATTGCCTCACCCTCTTCCTCATAGTGCGGGGCGTGGTGGTGGTTGATGGACAGTTTGTCGTTGGTGGTTGTTTTTTCTTGTAACCCATGTCTTTAGCGGATTTGTTGAGGATTGGGCGTCGTGGTTTTTTCATTTGTCATGCTTTCAATTTAATGACATCGGTTACAAGTTTTAAGAGTTGATACAGTTAGGGATTCTTTTTTTCTCATTATATTTTACGATTTTATCATTCTGCATTATTTTTTTAAAAAAAAAAATATTGGTTTTATGGTTATCTTCAATTTCTTTTCTAACAGTTTATCCTAGTCTCATGGCCTAGGCCATGGGTTTTCTAGGCCTTTTTTAATAGAGTTTTTTTTATAAAAATATATATATATTGTTTTGTATTTGGTAGATAAAAACAGATAATTGGCTCATTTTGCAAGATTAAAATTCTTGATCTATATCCATCTCTCGCTTTTTCCAGTTTCTCTTTTAGTTATTGTTAACAACTTTTTTTTATTTACATTGATGATTATCAATTTGTTTGATTGGATGTTTGGATAAACTTTTCGATTTACACTTTGAATTTTTATGTAAAAAAACATGTTGAAATAGCATATCTTCAATTTCTTTTATAATAGTTTATTTTAGTCTCATGGCCTAGGCCATGGGTTTTCCAGTCCTTTTTTAATAGAGTTTTTTTATAAAAAAAATATATATTGTTTTGTATTTGGTAGACAAAAACAGTAAATGTCTCATATTGCAAGATTAAAATTATTGATCTATATCCATCTCTCACTTTTTCTAGTTTATATTTTAGTTATTATTAACAATTTTTATTTATTTACATTTGTTGTTACTCATTTTTGAGCCCCATGTGCTGAATATGATATGTATCCCTCTTGAACCAAATGCAGGAGTTTAGTTCGTGATTGTTGAAAAATTGACAAAAGCAGAGAAGAAAGAAATGTTTTTCGAACCCTGTTTGAGCTTTTTTTTGCCTTCTTTATCCTCCCTTTTTATTGCCAAAATTGTCATGTTTCTTAGACTGATTAGGAGTCTTCATAATGCTAAATTTGTTTCTTCTTTATCTGGTCTTTAAGGTTTGATAAATCCCTCAGAATTTGCACTAAAAAAACGGATTCTGCTGTTGTCGCAATTTTTTTGTTCCAACTTAGGCTTTGATTTTGATTTGGTTTCGTGTAATATCTGACCATCCCAGCTATATTCTGTCACTCATGACATATTGAAGAATTGACCTATATTTTTATTGGGTCATAGGGCTCACTATTTTTATGGCAGATTCTCAGTCAGATTGAGATGCTCGACATTGTCAGTTTCCTGAATCAGATCAAGAGATCCTTTTGACCAACTAGGTTACGACCAGATTCTGTTCTATAAAATGATTTTATCTCACTTTGGATCCTTCATCAAAGTTGTATTCTTGTATGCATAGATGAATTTGGGCAATCACTTGATTTCGATATCAGAAGCTCAAGATATTCCTATTTGAATATCTAACGTGAAAGTAGAGAATTCTGTCGCGAGAAGGATTCTGACCCAAGTTTTGCACTAAATACTCAACTTCCATCACAATTTAGTTGGTCGTTGTTCTTAAGTCATATTCTTAGTCATATCAGGATGCTTGACATTGTCAGTTTTTAAATTAGATTAGGAGACCTTTTTTGACTAACCAGATTGCTGCCAGATTCTATTCTCTAAAACGATTTTATCTCACTTCGAATCCTTCATCAAAGTTGTAGTCCTGGACGCATAGATGAATTTGGCCTTTTGAATTACTTGAATTCGATATCAGAAGCTCAAGATATTCTTGTTTGAATATCTAATGTGAAAGAAGAGAATCCTATCGCGAGAAGGTTTCCAGCCAAGTTTTGTTGCAATTTTGTTCTTCAAAATTTTTTTATCTCATTTTAAATCCTTTATGGAAGTTTTATTCATGTACGTGCTGATGAATTTGGGCTTTTAAATCGCTTGATTTCGATATCATAACCTCAATATATTCTCGTTTGAACATTTAGTGGAAAAGTAGAGAATCCTACCGCAAAAAGGATTCCAGCCCGAGTTTTTCAGGTCTTGATTCAAGGGACCTAATTTAATGTTTAAAGGATTTATTAGATTAATTAAAGACAAATTTCAAACTTTAGTACCAAAGAAGGATAATATTTGGTATATGTGTGTTCATTATCAAGCAATCAACAATATTATTATAAAGTATCAACATCCAATCCCTAGATTAGATAAAATGTTGGATGAATTGCATCTCTAAAATTAACTTAAAAAGTAGTTATCATCAAATTAGGATGAGAGAAGATGATGAATGAAAAATTGCTTTTAAACTAAATATGATTTATATGAGTACTTAGTCATGCATTTTGAACTTACTAATGCACCTAATACTTTTATAAGATTAATGACTCATTGGTAAGTTTTATCGTAACCTAATTTTTCATCTTCTATTTTTATATATTTTGAAAAAAAAATAGAAAAAGTTAAGAACTGATGATTTTGTTAGATTAATTCAACCAATGGGCATACTGGGTTTAACGCTAACCAGACTTATATGTGATTGGGCATGGTAGTGTGCTACACCCTGGGAACGCTGGGTCTAACACCAACTAAACCTAAAAGCTTTTTAGGCTTGGTAGTGTGTTAAGACCAACAATTAAACTTCACAATCAACCAAGTCCAAGGTAACATAGGTCTGACAAATATGTCAAACCCAATTCAATTAGACTTGGCAGTCAGCTAAGTCCAAAGCACTTCGACGTGATAGTCAGTCAAGTTCAAAGGTGACGTGGGTCTAGCAAACATACTAAACCCAAGACACTTATACTTGGCGGTCAGCCAAGTCCAAGGTAATATGGGTCTCACAAACATGTCAGATCCAAGACACTTGGACTTGGCATTCCGCCAAGTCCAAAGTAGTTGGACTTAGTAGTCAATCATGCTTAAGGCAATGTGGGTCTGACAAACATGCTAGACCCAAGGCACTTGGACTTGACAGTCTGCAAAGTCCAAGGTAATGTGGGTTTGACAAACATGCCAAACCCAAAACACTTAGACTTGGCTGCCAAGTCCAAAGCAATTACACTTGGCAATCAGTCATTGTGAAACCCTAGAAATTGATAATTTAAAGATGTAGATGATTCAATGGAAACTCTGTAAAACCCCAACAAAAGACTTTACTATGATGAATTGAATAATGATAAATAAAATAGAAATGATGGTAAATTATAAAACCTCAATCAATTTTTATGATGTTAATAAAATTATTGACAATTTAGAACTGGAAATGAGATGGGTTAGTTAAAATAAAATAAAATGAAATAGTATTGAATTATTAGAAAAGAAATTTTAAAGAGAAAGATTTTTCACATGGTATTTTAAAAGTGGACTGAGAGAAGACATTTGGTTGAACGAAAAAGGTACCCAAACTAGACATAAGGGTGTTTTAGTAAATATGGATAGATTTGCTATATAAATAGCAAACTTATGCAGAAAATACCTAGGATGGCTGAAGGAAAGAAAGAGAAAGAGAGAAACCTTGAGAGCAAAAACTCAAACGACCATATCTCTATATTTCACCATTCGATCAATCTGGTTTTTGGATATATTATGCTCTGCACCACCCTATAGCATCTGCCCATAGGGATCTAAAGGATCTAGTTTTTTGTGAGAGATATATCCCTTACAACATTTCAAGGAAAACCTGCCTTCTGGCCACTCACGGTTGCTAATGGTTTTCTTGTTCGTCCATTGTTGGATCCTGCTCAATATTGGATATGTTGGTAATATTAATGAGCTCTTTATTCTAAACAGTGGAGATCGAGATTAGAGAATCCGACAAGAAGTTATTCATTGGTAAACAATATATTATCAAGTTTTTAAGTCAATTTGGTTTTGTTTAGATCTAGGAAGATCTATCCATTAACATTCTCTGATTTTTGATATGTGTTGCATGGCATAATGATGATTAGCTTCACCATTTAGATGTTATTAGTTCTTATTGACTTAGGAGAAACTTTAACCTTACTGAAATGTTTGTTTAAATTAGGTTAGCAAAAATGAAATAAATGGAAAGTGTGGTGGCTTGATTTGTGTTTAACCATCAAAACCATGCTAATTATGATTTAAATTAAAGAATATCCTTGGTGTCTTTCCTTAGGAATGTTCTACTAGATTATTGATAGTTGGAAAAGGGAGATATTGGTTGTTCAATCTATGTATTGGGACTGAACAGTTCGGTCACCCACCTTTCAGCTGAGATTAGGGCACTTAAATGATAAAATTTTAGATTGGGTTCTTCATAAAGGTTGTAGGTATGGATGTTATATTAAAAAAAAAAAACTAACCTCGTATAATTTGGAGTTATAGAACTCTAGATATGGACTGAAAATGAAAGAAGGATCGAACTGTCTCATACTGGACAGATTGTGTTGAGTATTATAACGATAATGTCAGGGGCGTTAAGGGCAGAATTGGGCTTTTTATCCTTCAGTAAAGTTACAGAACCATGTCTTACCTTTTCAAGGAGTCAAGCCACACTTAAAACCAAAGTCCATAACTTTACTTAAGAATAAAATGGTAAACAATGTTCTTGAATGAAAACTGATAGGAAGTGTAACGAGGTAGTTGAAGGAAATAATCAGAAAGTGAAATTAGAACATGGTGATGAATTCATGTGAATGAGATTGCAATAGTATAAGAACACGTATTTTGATAAAATTATAAGATGGTACTGATTATATCTCTTGATTCTCAAGCAGAAGAGATGTCTGGAGCAGGGTCGTCATTAGTTGAAAGGACTTGGTCGGTTAAGGAAACAAGTCGGTGCATTACACCTTATCTTTTAAATTTATGTAAACTTATTGATAAGTTTCAGAATTTAATATTTTATTGCTTCGATAAATATTGGAATGAATATGAGTACCTTGTGTACTTTGATGTTTATCAACTAGTTATGATATAATTAAAATGGATATGAGTACCTTACATATATTGATGTGTATCAAACTTGTGATGATATTATTGGAATGAATAAGAGTACCTTGCATACAACGGTATAAATCAATTAATTAGGATAATATTTGAATGAACATATGTACCTTGCATATAATGGTATGGATCAGGTTAGTTAGGATAATTTTTAAATGAACATGAGTACCTTGTATGCATTTTTGTATATCAAATTAATTATGTTAATATTAGAATGGATACAATTACCTTGCATACATTTATAGGTATTGAATTAGCATGATAACTTTGGAATAAACATGATTATCTTACATACCTCTGTATGGATTGGTTGTACATAAGGACTTGGAGATTGGAGGAGGAATGCTAGATAATTGATCACCATAGTATTGATGGCTAATGATACATTATGATGATACTTAACACCATGATGAGGGTGGTTAAGGGTGTAAATTGATACTTGGTACTGTAATGAGGGTGACTAAGGTTATATGAATGATGCTTAATGACGATAGTGTTGGTAACTAAGATAGTGTGTGAATGATACTTGGCAATCGTGATTACAATATATATGATATTAATAAGAAAAATGAAAGGGGATCGGTACAAATGAAAGGTTGAGAAGACATTGATTAGTTATCCGGGTTTGGATCATTAATAGTATCAATGGTGTCACACATGTGCGGTGTCGCGGCAATCATCCACCACTCAGGTGTTGAATGTATAGGTCTATCTGGAAAATATTGGGAAACAAGAAATTCTTGTCCTTTATTAATGGAAAATAGAATGGGAGTCACCACCTAGTATTTTGGTCACTAGGAACCCTAACTGGTCTCAAAGATTGAGTGCGGAGACTGGTTATGTAAAGAAAAGGTATTAGCACCCCAAATACGTCTTACCTAAGATAAACTGCATTATTTTGTTGTCTAATCAAAAACTAAGGTCTTATTATATTTTCTAATTGTCGGTCCATCTAAGGTTCAATAAAAGCGCTCTTCAATAAAGAGATTCTCATCTTTTTAGGTAAAACCTAGCAATTCTAATATCCATAAAAGAATTTAATATCCGGAATACGTATTACGTGTAATGTCGTATCCCAGATACTAAGAGACAAATAAAATACAATTTTTGTTGTTTTTGAAATTTAGGCCAAAATCTCGTGACTTTAATAAACTAGTTATTAAAGTCAAAATGCATGCCAAAACATATTTTTGAAGTTTTCTTTGTTGTATGAAAACACGATATGATTTTTTTTCTTTGTAGCTTTGAGAGACATGGTCGTATGCACAAAAAACAATTTTTTTAACAATTTTTTTCAAAGTTGACGAAAACCGGGTATTTTATATTTTTTGACATAAAATACAGAACAATATTAAACAAAATAGCGTAAAAAAATACGGGGATATCACAAAATTTTAAAAATATTTTTTTTTGTACTGGGCCGAACCCGGCCCACAATTGTTAGGTTGGACCGGCCTCAGCCCAAGATCCATGAGCCCAGCCCACATCAGGTGGTTGCTGTGCATGAGCACAGCAACCAGCTTCACCTCGCCTATAAAGACGTGCACCGTGCACGTCCTGCATGGCAAGGGAAGAAACGAAAGCAAGATAAAAAGGGGCAGAGTTTTTACCTTGAGAAGTGAAATGCAACCTCAGTCGTCAGTGATGGCCATCGGTGGCGGTGGTTCCAGGCGGGGGCGGCGGTGGTGGCACCTCCTCCTTTGTTTTTTTTTTCTTCCTTTTTCTCTGTTTTTCTTCTCGTTTTTTTACTTTTCCTTCTCTCTTCCCCTCTCTGTTTTTTTTCTTTCTCCTCTCTCTCCTCTGTTCTCCCTCTTCTGCCTTTTTTCCTCCTTTTTTTTTTCTCTCCCCCCTTTTTCCTCTTCACTGCCTCTGTATTTATAGGCATAGAAGGGCGGTGAAATGGCCTGCCTCTGTCCGGTCAGGGGACAAGGCAGGGCGATTGGGGCGGCCTCTATGTAGCCGCCCAAACCGCCCAAGGGGTATGTCCCCTCCATTCTTCCACCACGTGGCAAGCAAGTGGGGATGTTGTGTCGGCATCTCTTTGAGGTTTAGGAGAGAGAGGGAGAGGAGAAAAGCATGGGAGAAAGTATTTGTCTTCCCCTACCTTGCGTCTTTTTTCTTTTAATGAATAGTGGACCAAACGGTGCCATTTTGGACAAAACACGTCGTCTCATTTAAAAGGAAAAGGCGGCAAAATCTTGTCAAAGTCTAAATCAGTCTTCAATTTGAAATTTGTTTAATCAAGTCCTAAATTGCAATTTTGATTTTAAAAATCAATTCAATTGCATCCCAGCCAAATTCAATCATCGGCCCTGAAGTTGGCCGCCTTTTTCACTTTAGTCCTTAGGCTTTGATTTTTGCAATTTGACCCAAAATTGATCAATAAACTTCTAATTTCTTCAATTTGGCCCTTGATTCGGTTTAATTACAACACCTCTATTTACACACGTTTTTCATTTTGGTATTTGGTTTTGGATTTCTTTAATTAAGTCTCTAATTGGTCATCAAACTTTAATATTTTATGTAATTAAGCTCCTGATTTGACCAAATCAACTCTCAAAAATCATAATTTGACCCGGAACTTTAATTTCTTCCAATTAAAGCACAAATTGACTTTAAAATCATTTTTTCTTGTAATCAAACCCTTCATAAATCCAATTAAACCTTCAATAAAATTTAATTGAGTCCATAAACATCTGATTTTGGACTTTTCTTCCTCAAATCAAATTTTCTTCATCAACAGGGCTCTTATCGATCAACGATATACCGTCAAATTTTAATCTTTGTATTTTTAAACCTCCTCTACCAATTTTTGATCATTTTCTGAGCGTTCTGACATCCTCTTTTCACTGTTATATTTTTTGATAATATTTTTTATTTTTTTGAAGAGAGAAAAAAATATGAATTGGGGAATTACCCAAAAATGAGTTATGACAAATAAGATTCCATTGGTACCAGAATTTCATATGACATTGATTAGTTATCCGGGTTTGGATAGCTAATGGTATCAATAGGGTTTCATTAGTACCGACATTTCTTAAATTGATCAGTCGATCTTAAGTAATTAGGTGACTAATAATGTTAGTAAAGATTTCTAATATCAGCATAGTTACTCCTGGTTGAGAGAAAAAGATAAGTTGATTAACTATTCTGGGTTGAGAATAGTTAATGATATCAATAGGTCATATTGGTATAGGCAACCATTTCGAGTGTGATTAACTACTTCAGGTAAGGAGACCAATGATGTCAAGGGTTCTTGACATTAGCAATTTTGATGGTAAACCAGATATGGATAAGAATTGATTAACTATTTCAGAGTAGGAATAGTTAATTATATCAATCGATTGTATTGATATCGATACTTGGATATAATTGATTAATCTAACATGATATTGGGAGACTAATGATGCTAATGAGATTCATTAATATCGGCAATCACCTTTTGGAAAATGGAAGAGAAAGTATTGATTAGTTATTTCGAAAGAATGAGATAAGCCAATGATACTAAAAGAGAAATATCTCGGTATCAAGTGAGAATTGATTCATAAGGAGATGATGTTCGAAAACATTGAGTTATGTAAAGATTTCCAAGATGAAATTATTGTAATTGGATAGGATATTAGATGAATATTGGTAAAGATGGAAAATATATGTTGTAAAAGAGGTTTATCCTAATTTTATATATCAAAATAAATTCCATGGAAATTATTACCTGTCATTGTTATTATTTGTTATCACCTTTTTATATTTATATGTATATGTTAATTTTTATTTTCATGTTCATCAGGGTCGCATCAGGAGTGATCTTAGTTTAGTTACCTTTTGCTTTCAACCATGTAATTATTTGTAAATTAAGAGACTTATTTCCTAAAACTTGAAATGTAATATTAAGTACCTATTTAACCATGCATGTTTATAGTTGAAATCGAATCTTTCACTTGAATTATATTATATGATGTTATTATGTAAGATATAGTTTATATGATGATATTATGTAACAATTAAATTATACATTGTTATTTTGTGAACTTGAATTGTATGATGTTATTGAATAAGATGTGTTGTGTTGATGATGATGATGAGTTGGGTTAAGATCCATGATGATTGGATTGGGTTGTGAAATGAAATTGAAAGTGTAATATGATTTTGTCAATAACTTGAGACCTCCCAATATTGGGGAAACTACATCAAAATTTTAGTAGAAATTTCGGTGGAACTTGTATAAAAAAAACAATTTACTGAAAATTTCCAATGTATCATGAAAAAATGATATAGAAAATCGAGGTTGTTACAACCATGCCCAAGGTAATGTAGGTCTGGCAAACATGCTAGACCCAAGGCAGTTGGACTTGGCAGTCAGCTATGTCCAAGATAACGTGAGTCTAGATATACGAGACCCAAGGCACTTAGACTTGGTAATCCGCTAAATCTGATGCACTTGTACTTGGTAGTCAGCCAAGTCCAAGATAATGTGGGTCTAATAAAGATGTTAGACCTAAGACATTAGGACTTGGCAGTTAGCCAAGTCCAAGGTAACGATTATCCTCCCTTGGCATATCCATGGAAATGGCCATCCTCCCTTGGGTCTAACCTCAGAGAAGAACTCAATTTCTATAGGCTTAGATATATTTAATATCTTAAACTCTAATCTCCTTACATATTTTTAGGTGTATAAAAGTCCTCCAAGGACCCATTATATTCCCATCAAATATTAATACATATGTAAGAGATATTTATCCATTATTAAATTTTATCAGAGTAATTACATTGTAGGCCCTTCTCTTTATAAAAGGACAAGACTCGTGGGTTATAAATACACCATGAGACCTTTAGAACAAAGGTTCACAATCTTCATTCTCTATTTCATATATATTTTCAGAGCATCTCTCTTTAGAATATTCTTGTATTTTCTCTCTCTAAAAAATACTAATTTAACCATAGAAGAGTCCCCACCTCCACCAAAGAAAATCTTTTGCAGGTACTAGCCACGAGTAGCTATCAACTACCTTAGCTAGAGAGAAGAGAGAAGATTGCTAAAACCAATTGATTAATCGATTGTCCAACCCGGGAGCTTTATTCCTAGGCTAGTTGGATTTTTGAGACATCATCAGTGGCGCCGTCTGTAAGAAACTAATAAAAAAGGCATCTTTTTCTTGCCAAAAACTTGTTTTTGGCATTTTCAAGGCATTTCATAGCACACAACCAATGCCCATTTGGGCTAAGACGCGAGACAAATTAACTTGTTGTCACAGACACTCCTTCCCAGCAAGAGATTCTACAACTCAATAGTCAGTGTAACTCCTCACCCAGGTTGTGTTGACAACCCAAGAGAAAAATCAAACCTTGCCACCCCTGCAAATCTTAACACTCCTAACAACAAACAATACCTTAGCTCCAGGTCCACCAGCTACACCAAGAGCTCGTAGATGATTACACTATTTAGAGGAGACTAAACAAAATAACATTCATGAAAGTTCCTCAAGGGATCACTCCTACCATTATCATACCCTTGCATAGAGTAAATACTTTGAACGTACTCCACTAGTTATTATGGGATGGACACCGATCACCGTAACCATCATTCTACGTCAAACCTTCCAGGCCTAAGAGCCCAAAAGACAAAAAGCTAAGAGACAGTTTGTACATAAGCACGCCCAAAGGAATGAACATACCCATGAGATGTTTATAATCCCCATCAGTGGAGGGTTTCTCCCTTGTCTAAATACATATTGAACACTCAACTCCCTGAGGACTATTTGAGTTTGGACAACTATGATGACTTGACCGACCTAAGGGAATATGTGCAAAATATACCTGGTAACTTGGATTTAATCATCTAAGACCATGACTCAATATGCAAGATATTCCCCACTCCCTTCAAAGGATTTACACGTGCTTGGTATAACAACCTGGAACCAAACTTTATTGAAGGTTTCAGTGACCTATGTGCTAAACTAGTTACATGTTTTAGCACCAACATACCCCACAAAAAAACCTCTATAAAGCTTTTCAGTTGGGCCCAACAAGAGGGTGAGTCTACATGGGTATATTTGAGGAGATTCAACGTGAAAATGCTCAAAGTGGAAGAATTGATTGAGCCAGTAGCTTTAGAAGCCTTAATAAAAGGAGTAAGGGAACATGTCCTTTGGAGAAAACTTTATATTTTACCAGATAAAAGCTTGTCCAAAGTAAAGCAATTCATGGAAAATCATATACGGTTTGAAAAGGCCAATTTACTTTAAAATGAACCTCTTTGTTTTTACAAGGACAACCAACATCAATGATTTTCCAAGTGAAGTAATCAGGGTACCCGAAGCCAACATCTTAGTGTGACCTCTATGATGTGTTTTCTTCTAAGAGCCTCTCCTATACCTATCATTCAAATCACCTCAGGATGTATAATCCTTGATAAGAATGTAAATTTCTTAAATATAAATGCTTATTTAAAATGACTTTTTATTTTCTCTAGGTGATCCCTAAGGGTGGTGGCCCCATCAATCTCCAAGGGATGAACATGGTCTCCCTAGTGTTATATGCACCACTCTTCAAAGGATGAATGTGGTTGTCACAACCTATTTTTGGGTTATTCCTTAAAAATTTTACCTTTTTCTTTTCAAAATAAAAATAAAATAATAATAGCAAGGAGATCAGCGACGTGGAAAAAGCTGGCTAAGAAAGGATTTCAAATGTAAAAAAATCAAGCTACAATTTTGGATAGAATCGAGAGTATAATTGTACCCCATTATACCCAAAACTAAAGAGACAATACATATTCAAGGTCAAATTAAATCATTATTGAACAAATCTGCATAAAAATTAAGCCTAAGAACATAATTAGATTTTTAATAGGCCAATTTGATTTAATCATAGGCCAAATTAAAATTTAATTATGTTTAAGAATTAATTTGGGTCCAGTTGAAGGATTTAATTAGGTGTAAGGACTTAATTATACTTTAAATGGGTCGATTAATTTTATCAGGGGCTTAATTGGTGAAAAGTTAAGTTTGAGAGCTCAATTTGGACTTAATTGAGAAGAATAGAATTTTAGGAGAACAAAGTTAATTTTTACAAAGTTAATTGGTTCAACTCAGTGGTAAAATCACAAGAAAATAAAAGTTTTAGGTCAATTAGGGGTTAGATTGAAGAAATTCATAGTCAATGATCATTTTGCAAAAAGCACCGAACTATGTGTTTTCAATTGATTGAAATCAAAGGTGAAATTAAAAAAAATTGAAAGTTTAATGGTCAGTTAAGGGTAAATTGCATAAATCTAATACCAATGACTAATGTGAAAAAAAGGCTAAAATTTGGGGTTGATATTAAAGTTCGGCAAGGGCAAAATTGCATAAAATTGGAAGTTTAAGATCAATTCGGGGTGAAATTAAAAGAAATTAAAAGCTTGAGGACCAAATTGAACTTTAACCAAATCCCTAAATTAAAACCTTAAAAGCCAAAACAATGTCATTTCATTTAAATGAAACGATGCGTTCTGACCAAAATGGTGTTGTTTTTTACTCAAAGGTAAAAAAAAAAAAGACAGACTAGACAACGCGTCGTTTGGTACTGTTCATCTTCTTCATTAATTTTTCACCTGAAAGTTGATCGAGTGACCCCCTTTTCAAGGCATTT
>Ga0325414_1004265_pt1 | contig 14933 bp, 10 predicted proteins | sample PopdelMetagenome_8_FD_206183 | JGI IMG/M metagenome (GOLD analysis project Ga0325414, IMG submission 206183) | Populus deltoides microbial communities from Bellville, Georgia, United States - Leaf-PdKOR-R3 | ecosystem: Host-associated > Plants > Phyllosphere > Phylloplane/Leaf | place: USA...
TTTGTATAATGTCAGACATAATAATGAGGATAGCCTATCGTCTCAGGCTAAATTTCTGTCATTCCATTCTCAATACCAGTGTGCTTGTATGAGATTATACATATACTAGTACGATCATCGATAATGTATTGTTAAAGGCAAAGTAAGAACAATCTCCAATTGATGTTATTTTTTTTTTCAACTAAAGCATAAAACCTTTTATGTAGATGGGTGTCATCCACAATGATAATTGGTCTTTAAAACTTGAATCCTTCAATAAGAGTACTAAATGCCCAGAATACTCTCTAAAAAACAACAGTTCCATTATCAAGATACCTATTGTGATCCACTCAACAAATATTATAGGAAAGGAACAATCCCATTATTTCTCTCAAAACCAACTAGAATCAATTATTTCCTGTTAAACCTTCCATGGAGATGAGTGTCATCTACACTGATAATTGGCCTATAAAATTTGAATCCTTCAATAAGAGTATTAAATGCCTAGAATACTCTTTAAAAAATAATAGTTCCAATATCAAGATACCCATTGTGATCCACTCAATAAATATCTTAGGACTAGATTCTTTTATTTCTAAAAAAACAATTTAGGCAATATTTCAAATGACTCATTGTGTGTACCAAAAAGCTGCTTTAGTTACCCATTCTTTATAGTATGAAGTTCTAAATTTATAGTGCAATTTTATCTCATCTTGTACCCTCGCTACCGTATAAGCAAAGTTATTGATAATCAAAGTTAAAACCACTAATGAAATAAATTTGAATCAAGCTGATTGTAGTGTTCTTACACAAAGGTCATAGTACATGTGCGAACACTTTTCAACTTTGCTATCTCAAAATAATTTGATTTTTTTATGGTATCCTTCATATAGGTGCCATTGACATTCCAGTGCTCGAATACATTGTAATTGTAAAAAGTTATTGTAGATCATTCAACTTGATATTCAAGCAAATATGCAATGTTTCACCACTTAACCGTATTTATTAAATCAATCTTAGTGCTGAAAGTTTATCCAACTACTAAAATCTGCACTATCAACTAAATTTCTACAATAAAGAGATGTATCATTGCAAATCATATCATCTACTCTAGTATCATAACCAAATTCCAGAATAGAAGGCCTTATTATCTCATCATCATTATCATCATCATCATTTGATGTCTCAACTAAACCTAAAACACCATCATCTTCATTATCACTAACTTTAGAGTAATCATATCTACGTTGATCATAATATGTGTCATTAATCCTAGTTTGACCAAAATTTCTTACAACAATATCTTCCACTGTCCTAGAAGTAACATTAGAAAGTGTTGTTTCTCTAAGTGGTTGAGAAAATATAGGAATCAAGACAGTAGAGTCATCATGCTCTATATCTGAGGAGGAGCATCTTTATTTAGGTCGACTAATCATATACAATTCCATCATGTTCAATTCATATCGGACGAACGATTCCAAAACTCACATCATCTTCAATCAGTACAAGAAAATACTAATGTCCTCCAATAAGAGATGATGCAAATCATCTTATAAACACCATTAGGGATCCATTAGATGTTCCAATTGGGCCAATTACAAGGTCCAAAGCAAAGGCATTGAAGGAAGCATTAAATGTGCTTGCTTTATAGGTTTCGTCCAAGGCTAATATAAGAGATCTATTGGACCATCAAGAGGATGCTTTAGTCCATTTAATTAATGTAAGAGGTGATATGAATCAAGTCAGGTCTAGATTTGACCTTAAAATATTTGTTGACCAATGTTGCGAGATCATGCATATCTCTCAAATAGTATATCAGAACGAGATGAAATTTTACAGGGAGATACTAAACTCATAGAACTATATTTCAATAACTTTTCAGGTCAAATGGAGTACAAGAACATATTATTTCAGAGTGTAGAAAATACTAGACAAATCTTGTCAAATCTGCCAAATTAGACCTTTGTGTACTGTTTAGGACATATCTGGAGTTACAAGTGGAATTTGTCTACGATTCAAGATGGTTTGGAAACTAGACATCTCACAATTTCCAACCACATATGGTAGGATCGGTAATTCTTCCAAACAAGAGAGAACAATGTGTAAGTCAGAAATGAAAGTCTGGAAGAATGTACAAAAATTGAAGATTTGGGCTACATGAAGGAATTTTGGCATGAAGATTTTTTTTTATTATCCTATTTTATTTATTTAATTAATTTTTAATAATTATTTTTAATTTCGGTTTTTTCTGGCTCATTAGACATTGTTTAGGAGTTTATTTCATTATTGGACTTATGTTAGTTGATTACAAGTTTCGGCCTATAGCTTGTAACCCAAAAAAGATCTATTAGGGTTAGTTAGAGGAGACTATATTATATTTTTTTTAGCTACAAGTTTTAGCAGAAAGTTGGAGAATAAAACGTGAGTTTATCTTTCTTTGCGGCAAAACAACCTTTCTTTGCAGGGGCACAAATTATACATTGACTTATCGAAGATTAACTGGCTTCGTGGCGTCATTTGTATACTTATGGTTCTTAAATACAAGGTCATCTATGAGTCCAAGTCTTTGTCCAATTCTTTTGGTTCTTAGATACATGGATACCTCTAGGTCAAGGTTTTATCAAACATGATTTTTGGCTTTTTAGGTTGTTATCTACTTTATTAGGGGTTGCTGGACCACGTGATCAAGAGGTTCACATCAGTTGGTATTAGAGCTAGGCTTTAAAATTAGGTTATATCCTTTATTTTCTTCTTATTAGTTTTGGCTTCCTTAGGTTTTGTTGTCTTTGATTTGATTTTTGATTATCTCGTGTCTAGAGCTTAGTAGTTTGCGTCTAAGGTTCTCTAAAAAAGTGTTCTATTTTAGTTTGTTGCTGTCTCAGAATATATCAGTAGCATAAATAGTAAAAAATAAAGAAGAAAAAAGTCCAAAAATCACTTTTGTCGAATCTGTTACAGTACACAAACAAGGGAGAATTTGGACCAAACCAATTCAGAAAATTCTCAAATTTTAAATACTGGTTCTTGGGGTCCTAATTGCACTCTATATAGAATTTGAGGTCATTTGGTGTTCTTTTGCTATATGAACTAAATTCAGGATTGAAACTTTTCGTAATAGGTCTAATTCGTATTAGTAATTCAAACTTGTTTTGTTGCTTTTATTTTTCAATTATAACATTATAATAACATCATAATTGATATATTTAGGTTTTATTTAATTTTTTATATAAAACTTGCATCTTTTTTCTTTCGCCTCTTTAAAAACATCAATTTTTCTTACAAATTCACTTGTTACTCATGAATTGTAATATTAGTTTTGTCTTTTCTTGTTTTCATATTTTTCTTACTTCTTAAGTCATATACACATATTTGGATATGTTGTTATGGCTATTATATTTGGTGTTAATTTCAGTTATGCAAGAGTCAAAGAAAGGTGAGATCAGAGGAAAAAGGTGTCGCAAACATATTTGAGTGAAAAACCTATATTTGAGTGAAACACGATAGGAGTGTAAACATGTGAGGGAGTGAACGAGGAATATATATTTCTTGTCAACTAACTAATTTTTTAGATTCAAAGATGTCAAAAGCAAGCAACAACCTGGCACCACAATGAGGAGACAACAAAATTGTAACTCAGTTATGCATTATCAATTAGTGAATGGATCGAATGGCCAATGAATTTGGATGTAGAGTTGATAGGTTGAAGCAACATGTTAATGATCATGGTAGGGTTCAAATATTTAGGCCTGAGCAAAGAGAATTTAATGTTAGGAGGGCTGTTAGGTGAGTTAACACTAATATGAATGAGTTTGTGGCTGAAAATACGGATATGAGTGATGTTGATTTTGAAGTTATGTCCGCGGGACATGAGGAATGTTTTGGACAGCAACAAAATTGCCAGTTTATATGGGAGAGATATTGTGATAATTTTAGCTAGAGGGGTAATTATATGTATTAGACCATAATGATGAGTTAGGTGGAAATTTGGGTACAATTAAGTTAAAAATACTGGCTTTTCATGGGAAGAATGATCATGAAGTTTATTTAGAATGAAAGAAGAATGTGGAGTGGATTTTTTAGTGTCATAATTATCTAGAGCCCAAGAAAGTCAAGCTTTACTGTGATTGCTTTTACTAATTTTGCCATTGTGTGGTGGGATCAGTTAGTGACAGACTATAAGAGGAATTATAAGAGACAAATTGATACTTATGACAAGATAAAATCCCTTATGAGAAGGAGATTTGTGCCAAACCACAATTATAAAGAATTGTATTAAAGGTTGCAGAGGCTAGATTCATGAATGGCTTTAATCATTATGTGAAGCTGGAGGAGATAATGCATATGGCTAAAAATATGGAGAAACAACTTAAACAAAAGGGTATCATTAGGCAAAGCCAAACATTAGAACCTTCGTAACCTAGTTGAAAGGATAACGCCGGGGTTGGTCCATCACAGCAGAATAAGAAGGGCAAGGCCGAATACCTTAGAGAGAAGAAAAACACCTCAATCATTATTAAAGGTAACAATGTTACTCCTACTTCTTGTAACTGTGATATTAAATGCTTTCATTGTTTGAGTTTTGGTCATGTTGCTTCACAATGTCCAAACAAAAGATCATGGTTATGAAAGCTAATAATGAGGGGAGGATGAAGAGGAGAAAATGTCACCATTAGAGGATGCTGATGATGTTTGTGTTGAGTATCTGGTTTAGGGAGAGTCACTTGTGGTGAGGAGAGCATTAAATATGCATATCAAGGTGGATGATTTGGAAGGTTAGAGGGAGAAAATATTCCACACAAGATTTCATGTTCATAATAAAGTATGTAGCTTAATTATAGATGGTGGTAACTGCACTAGCTAGTACTGAATTACAATGGTTGAGTGATGGTGGTGAAGTGAAAGTGAATAAGCAAGTTTTTGTTGCTTTTTTCTACTGGTAAATTTTGTGATGAGGTGTTATGTGATGTTGTGTCAATGCAAGCTAGTCATTTATTGCTTGATAAACCATGACAATATGACAAGAGAGTTATAAATGATGGAGTGAAAAATAGGTATTCCTTTGAGATGAAAGAAAGAAAGACCTATAAATGTTGTATATCTTTGACACCTAAACAAATATATGAGGAGCAACTAAAATTAAAGAAGAAGAAGATGGCTGAAAATGAGAGCTTGTATATCAAGAAAACCTTCTTTGCTAACTAGGTTTTTCTTGGGTTTGATGATGATAATGTTATTCTTTAGCTTGATACTGATTTGTTAACCTTATAAGATGTTTTCTATGATACAGATTTGAGTTTGAATCTTTTTAAAGAAGGGGAGTATGATATGAACTAAGTCGGGTCTGAATTTAGCCTTAAAATGTCTACTGACTAGTTTTGCGAGATCAAGCATATCTCTCAAAGAGTACATCAAAATGAACTAAAATTTTACAGGGAGATACCAGATATATAAAAGTATAGTTTGGTAAATTTTTAGGTCCAATGGAGTCCAAGAACATATTATTTTAGAGGTTAGAAGTTACTAAATAAATCTTGTTAAATCTGTCGAACTTGACCTTTGTGTACTGTTTAGGACATATATCGAACTACAAGTGGAATTTTTCTACGATTCAGGTTGTTGTAGAAACTAGACATCTCAAGATTTCTATCCATATATGGTAGGATTAATAATTCATCTATAGATTCAAGTTACATGGAGGAATTTTGACATGAATACTTTGTTTTATTATCCTATTTTATTTATTTATGTTTGTTGAATAATTATTTTTAATTTGAGTTTTTTCTGACCCATTAGACATTGTTTAGAGATTTATTTCATTATTGAACTTATGTTAGTTGATTACTAGTTTAGGCTCATTAGCTTGGAACCTAAAATGGGTCTAGCAGGTTTAGTTAGAGGAGAGTATATTATATATATTTAGCTTCAAATTTCAGCAGAAAGTTGAAGAATAAACATGAGTTTTCTATTTATTTGTTCGTGACAAAACAACCTTTCTTTGTAGGGGCAAATATTATATATTGATTTATCAAAGATTAACTAGCTTCATGGCATTATTTGTATACTTAGGGTTCTTAAATACAAGGTTATCTATGAGTCCAAGTCTTTGTCCAATTCCTTTGGTTCTTAGGTACATGGATACCTCTCGGTCAAGGTTTTATCAAACTTGATTTTTGGCTTTTCAAGTTGTTATTTACTTCATTTGAGGTTGCTGGACCACGTGATCAAGATGTTCTTTTTTTGGATAAAGTAAGTATATTAACCAAAAGGGAACAAACCAACAACATAGGGTAAGGCCCATAAAGCTTAAATAGGCGACTAAAACCCGCCCAACCTAAAACCAAAAATGAACATGAAATAAAAGGGGCATGCACCAAAGAAATGCTAAAAGGACATGCCCTCAAAACTTAAATAAAAAATAAATCAACTAGAATAAAAAAAAATATCATCAGAAATACTCCACGAATTAGTATCCGAGAAGGCCATATTACAAAGAAGATTAACTTTAGAAATAATACACTGAACGATATCACTATAAACAACCAAAACATTACAAAAAGCCTTACCTTGGAGCCAAACATTCGTCTCCCTCCAGATATAGTACACTTCACTAGCTAACATCAATATGATTATTAGATATTTAAGAGAGCTACCTCTACCCAAAAGAGAAAGCCATACAACGATACTGACCCAAGATCGATGTCTGAAAGGAATATAGCATTTAGAGCAAAGATCATACTAGATGCGTTGAGAGATAAGACAATAAAAAAAAATGATCAACATCTTCACTACCACCCTCACATAAAAGACATCTATTAACCTGAATAAGACTATAGGACATGAGCTTATCCTAAACCGAAAGGGCCTCACGAATAGCAAGCCATAAGATGAAAGAGAATCATAGTATAACATGTTTATGCCATACAAGCTCCCACCACTCCATTTTGTTATGAAAGGGGCAAATAACATTCTAAACATTGCAGATGAAGAAAATACTTCTAGGAGCATCCTTTCAGCACACAATATCACACCTCCTATCATTCGGGTGAAAAGAAACAGGGGTACACTAAATAAGTTCAATCCACTTAGAAGATCTTGTTGAAGGCAAAATCCACTTTTGACCAACTATAATACAACTCAACCTCGAGTCTGTACCCAAGCTAGATTAAATGACAATTCTTTCCCCAAAATACTTCATTTAAGGGCCCAAAAGATGTTAGTTATCAAACCAAAGAGAAGTAGAACGACCATCACCTACATGGTTGCATATGAACTGACGAGTAGAACTACGAAGACTAAAAATCTTCCTCTAACTCCAAGAATAGTTCCTTAGACAAGTCACCTCCCAAATATTCCTACCTCACAATAAGTAAGTATGAATTCAAGATGACCGAATAAAATGAGTCGATCTAGTGTGTGTGTGTGTGTGTGTGTGTGTGTGTGTGTGTGTGTGTGTGTATTCCATTGGTGTTTAACCATTGTAGCCTGATTCCACATCTCTAGGTTTTTTATACCTAAACCCTCTTCCTCATTTGGCAAACAAATCTTATCCCAAGTAACTTTAGCACCACCTGAAGCTAAATGATCACTATTATTCCATAAGAAGCATCATAACAAAGAAGTGATTTTCACAATAATAACCTTTAGAATTATTAATGGAGAATACAAATACACCTAAATAATAAAGAGAATTGATTTAATAAGTTAAATTTTACCTGCATATGAGAGAGTGCAATTCATCAAACTCTTAGCCTCAGCCATAACACAATCCACGAGGATCAAACAATCAGGAGAGGTGATTTTTGTAGTGAGGAACACCAAGGTACCTGACTAGCAACTTCCCTTCCTTATAATCGATAACATCAAGAAGCCATATTTTAGTATTATACTCAACACCACACAAAAACATATTGCTATTGTCATGATTAGGAGACAAATTAGAAACTAGCCAAAATTGATCAATGCAATTCTCAATTAAGGAGATCATACCCACCTCAGCTCGATAAAAAATCATCAAATCATCAACAAAACACAAATAAGTAAATTGCTCTTTTTCATAACGCCAATGAAATCCAAAGTCCTCATTTCTAACCAACTGACCTATCAGCTTTGAGAAAATTCCATAGCAAGATCAAATAGGTAAGGAGATATAGGGTCTTCCTACCTTATAGAATAGTAGTGATCATAAGCTTTCATCAAATCCATCTTCAAAGAACACCTAGGAGGGCCCCTTTTCGATGATAATTATGGAGAAGCTCTTATGATAGTAAGATGTTGTCATTGATATTTCTCCCCTTAATAAAAGAATATTGAAACAGGCTAAGTAAATCTAGAAGCACACTTTGAACTCTATTAGTAATAATCTTGGCGATGCATTTGAAAACGGTGTTACAACAAGAAATAGTCCTGAAATTCTTAACCTGAGTAAGGTTAGGAACCTTAGGAATTAAGGCTATAGAAGTAGCATTATCTTGCTTGAGTAACCGGCTAGAAATAAGGAAAGAATGAACAACATTAAGATTATCTAGACTAATAATGCTCCAAGTTTTATTAAAAAACCCATATTGAACCCGTTTGGATTAAGAACCTTATTATCCTTAAGAGAGAGAAAAACCTTTTGAATTTCCTCATCACTAATTAGATTATCAAGAGTTATGATTTGAGAAGAAGATAACTGTCAAGGAAGGGTCTCGCTAATAAGAAAATAATTAATGGAAGAATCTAACCAAGCCCCCTAAAAGATTTTCAAAGTAGTTAACAATTGTATCATTTACCTTTTTTTCCTCTATAATACAAGTGCCATTATCATCATGAATGGAAAGAATTTTACTTCGGCATTGATGATTCTTGATCGAGTTGAAGAAGAACTTTGAATTCTTATCACCTAAATTCAACCATTGAACCCGATATTTTTTTTTTAAGACCTTACCTTGAGCAAGTCTCACATACTCCTTAACCAACATAAACTCAGCCTTATGAATATCCAAATCAAGAGGAATCTACTACATCAGACATTAAACATCTTTCATGGCCTTCCTTGCTAACAAAACCCTATTCAAAATCTTAGAAAAGAACTTCTTATTAAAGTCTCTAAAAACACCTTTAACACGCTTCAACTTTTTACACAAAATAAACATCAGAGTACCAGTAACTTCCTCCTCCCAAGCTTTGGCAACAGTCTGTTGAAATTGGGGGTGATCAACTAAAAAATCAAAATACTTGAAAGGAACTTTCCTTTTAGACATGTTTGCAAGCTTAACTAACATCAGAGAATGATTTAAGATACCAAAAGGAAGAAAAAAAGCTTCAGAACTCGCGAACTCACACTTTCACTTCACATTAACAAGCACCCGGTCTAATTTCTTCAAAATAGGATTATCACATTACCGATTAGTCCAAGTGAACATAGAGCTAGTGAATCGAAGATCCTCCAAACATGATTGAGTGAGATATTTATTGAGATCATTCTACCATGCAGACCACATAATACCACTTTTCTTCTCATCTATAGAACAAATAGCATTAAAGTCGCCCATAAGAATCCAAGGGGTAGACTCTCAACTATCATTATGTCTTACAATATCAGTCTCATCTATAGATGGACTATTGTCTCTATAAACGATTGAGGTGTTCAAACAGGTATTGATATCCAACATAGTAACACGAACATGAATAATCTGATTCGAGCAATCCATCATATCCACCTTAACCACACCAGCAGCCCAACATACCCAAATTCGACCATGACATGAGTAATCATAGTTGTTCAAGAATGACCGGTTCTGAAGAAGAAGAAGACTAGAGACATTTTTTTATATTTCTTTCTCTAAACTGAGTCTCAATCAAACAAAAGAGAGCCACCCTTTCCTTTTGGACAAGACAAAGCAATTTTGAATGCTTTAAAGGATCATTCAAACCTCTAACAAACTACTTATATATATATATATATATATATATATATATATATATAGAAAATAAAGATAGGAAGACAAACAACACAATGATTGTCTCGACTTGCCCCTTCGCGAGGAATTAGGTCTCTTTTTTTTTTGCCCCTTTTCTTTCTCTCAAGATAGTCTTTAGCCTTACTTACTAATTAATTAATACTCTTTGTTGACCGAATTCAAAGGAGATTGATGAGAAGGACTTACCGAAATTGAAAACATAGACTCTTGATCAGTACAGTCCCCATCAATGTCACCTGCCCTAACTTCAATATCCATCTCCTCTTTACGCCTATTTAACTCATTTGTAGTCAAAGTGTTGCGATGTCGTGGTCGCACAAATTAATTACCCTAGCTTCAAACACAACACACAAGATAGTATAGAGCAAGCAAGGGGTCGATCCCACGAGGAAGTTCAAGTCAGATTTTTATGCTAGATGATATGTAATTTGGGGGGGTTTGGACGTTATCTAGGCTAAAGCAAAAGAAAACAGAAAACTATCAAATGAAATTTAATAAAATTAGAAAATTATCAAGAGAACAAACATTGGTCACAAGCACACATCCACCTACAGAAATCAGAACTGATCATGGAAACGAAACATCAATTTATATTCTGAATATTTATCTCTTCTTAACATTGGTTGGTTAACGGATCCGACGTATAACTAACCCTAACCATCAAACAACCACAGTGTCCGCACTAGTAATTTAATTTAATGGCAGTCTTAAGAACTAGATAAGTTGATTAATCAAGAAAACATAAATGTCTGCAGTCTATGTTTGATTTGATTGAATGTTCTCCTTAAGATTAATAACGTAGATCCGCCACAATTATTAAACTCAGTTGCTTCACAAGTTCATATACCACAACTCCGGTTTTGATATCAAACTTAGCAATAGATTATCTACAATAATAACTTAGAGTCCACTCTAGCAATTAAAATAAACAATCATAGAAAAAATAAGCATAGGAGAACAAACATATTCATCATATAAACTGAAAATAAAAGGTAAAATAAATTTCACAGTTCTTGAAATCCAAAGGTTTTCGAGTCCTTGCAACAAAGAAAAAGTGTTTAGCCTTGCATGTTTGTTGAACAACTAATCAAAAAAAAAGGAAGAATGCATAATTTAAGATTTCTTAGAGAAAGAGAGCGTTTTTCTCTTCTTAGCTGGCTACCCCTCTTCTCTTCTCTCATTCTTTTTATATCTTAGGAAACTCTAGGTCTCTATTTTACAAAATAGTCCTCCATTAAGTAGACTGTTTACATTTAAGTACTTCAATAACTATTTTCCTAAAAAAAGAGAAATAGCCTTGCATGAAATCTTCAAGTTTTGACTTATAGAAGCTAAATTGCTGAAATAAAAACTTGGATATCGGTTTAGATGCTTCAGAACGTAATTTGGACTCGTTTCTTCACAAAACCTGTTTGCTGGCAAAATTCAGATGTCATCTTTGAAAAATCATATCTCCCTCATATGACATCGGTTTTGGCTGAAATTTGGAGAGTTTATATACCTTTGAGTCATGAATCTAAAAAAATTGATTTTGCATCAATTGGACTTCTATAGCTCCAGATATTCAAGTTGGAATGACCGAAGGTCAACATTGGCAGATTGCGAGATTTGACTTTGAAGGCTGCGATTTCCATGCTCTTCCTTATTTTATTTTCTTGCATTAGATTTCTAGAAATGTATGAATGTTATCTTTTTAATGCCACTAGAATCACTTTATTTCAACCTCTAGAGCTCATGCTCTGCACAAAACATCGACTGAAGGTCAAATCTGCCAATTATCTCCAATTTACTCATTTTTGCATCTTTCATCCAAAAGTGCCTTCAAAACATAAAACAAAGAATATCAAGGCATTTTATATATAAAACATAGGCAAAACACTAGTTAAATGTGGGTGAAACTATTGAATAATATGGTTGCATCACAAAGGAACCTTGATAGATTTTCCATTAGTGGTCTCACAATTGGCAATTTCAACGGTACTTAGAGCCAAAATAGCACAAGTATTCCTTTTCTCCTTTATTTTGCCTCCTTGGGGGCTCTTCAAAACAGAAACAAAAAATTTAGTCTTAACTGTATTACAATCAGATTTACACACCAGATGTAGACTGACCATTCTTATCATTTTTAGAGTCTTTGTTTCTTTTAACAACTTCATGCCATTGGAACTAATTTTGCTTGTTATCTAAAGAGATTGTTCTAACAACACCATTTTTCCTTTTAGACTCTTTCATAATTAAAAGTTTATCAACTTTATTATTAGGGCATATAGTTGTGGTGTGTCCAAAGACATTGAATAATTTATAGTTGTTTCTACGATCTAAAGTTGTACTCAATTTAAGAAGCTCGATTGTCTGCTCATTGAATATATTATTTAGCTCTTGCAATTGTTGATCAATAATAGCTGTAAATATATCAATTCGATAGTGATGTTTAACTGTTACTAATATTTGTTTATGGCGAGATCGTCCCACACTAGAAAAACAAGCATCCATATCAGGAACTTCAATGTCTTGATGCTTACAAAATGATGTCACTTCTTCTAAAAGAGTTTCCCAACCATCATCTCTTAACTTCTGAATTAAAGTTTTTGTGGTAGTCACCAAATGCATAGCATTTAAAATGTCTTGCGATTTTTGTTGCAGGGCTCGGCAAAGCACATTAGTAATTCCCATAACATTCTTCATTATATGTAAGATGAATGCAAAATCAAATGAAATTAGCAACTTAAATGAAAAGGCCGCATTACCACGTTAAGAATAAGTAGATCCATCTAAAGCAATGTTTTCAAGAACCAAGCAAGTTGCCCCGTACAGTTTTATCAGACTGTAAATTGATTTGAAGTGTGAACTTCATCTGCTATCTCCAGGTCTGTACAAAATACCAACTTGATTAATCCTTTACCCGTTTCAATCTCACCAATATCAACTAAATGTTCAATTGTAGCTGTTTGAAAAGCCCGTAATTCATCATTACGCTTACAATAAGCACTAACAATGTTAATAATAAAATTCACATTCTAAAAGAAAGTGTGAACATCAGATATTTCTCTAATGTACATAATATGTATAAGGGCAATCATTAATGAATAAAGCTTTCAAACCATTCCACTCTCCATGAATATTACTAACACCATTATTCCCTTGGCCCCTAATATTTTGAACATCAAGATTGTGATGAGATAAAAAAAAAAAAAAAAAAAGGAAATCTCTTCCTTAAGAGTTGAAGCAATTGTATCTTTGACATGAACTATATCAAAAAATCATTCTTGTATAAATCCACTTCTATCAACAAACCTAATAACAAGGGTTATTTGCTCTTCTAGATTCATCTCGAGCTTCATCAACAATTAAACAAAATCTTGCATCACCAATTTCATGACGAATTGAAGATTGAACATTTTTAGCAAAGACATGAAAAATTTATTTTTGAATTTGATGTGAGGTGTATTTAGCATTTTGTGGAGCATTTTGATGTGAGATGTATTTAGAAGAACTTGAGTATTTATAATCAAATATTTTAACATTTACAATTCAACCCCATTTTGCTTAATAATTATATTTTGACCCCATCTTTTCTTCTTTTCCAACAATAATGTCATACTCTCTTTTATTTCTTTTAATTGCATCTTTGTTATTTAATTCTACATCCTCAATTTAATTACTCATTCTATCTCCAGGTTAAAATTTAATATTTTGAAGAAAAAAAATAACCAGAATTTTACAGACAAGCCCACACACCTAGCCTAAAAGGAAACAGCCGAGGTGCGTATTTTTTTTCAAAAACAAAAGAATGAACGTCATATTTTTTTAAAATAAAATGGATGATGCATCGTCCACCTGACAGACAATGTGTTATTTATTGAAAACTCAGGGTTCGAGTTGTAGGACCTTCAAAACCCAAATCTCAACTTGTTTTTACCTAAAAACACCATATGAACCTTAGTAGCTTCATTTCCAACTGCATTACACCCTTTAATCAGTTTAAAAACTAAGAATCAAACCAAATAAAAAAAAAACTTTATGTACTCCGCTTTACTTTTTTCAACAAGGTTAAAGGAGAAAACCATATTTATTAAACTCTCTTTTCTAAGATGAATCCATTAACATCAAGATTTTTTTTTTTGTGGTTGAAATGTGAACAATCAAAATCTTTCTCTCTCCTCTCCTAACATTAATGGACCAGAATGTGAGGGAAATGAATTTTTAGGATCAAAACATAAACACTTAAAATTATTGGGACATAAAATATAAAAATAACAAATTTTAGGGACCAAAATGAACTTTTGCAAAGATTTGAGGACCAAGTTGGACTTTGTCAACGTCCAAGGGACTAAAATACAAGAAAAGAATAAAATTTTAGAACCAAAGCATGAACACCTGGGTTCAAAAATATAAAAATAAAAAACTTTAAAGAACAAATTAATTTTTTAGAAAAAAAAAAACTTCAAAAACCAAAGTTTTTATAGATTATAGTGTATGGTAACAACGCAATTCACCGTTGATTGTGTGTTAGTGTACAGTAACGAAACGACAGCAAAATAAAAGGATATTTTAGTTTTATAGTATAACAACACAGTGTGTGTGTGGATCCTCTGGTTGCCTTTCTTATGTGAAATGTGAGTAATCTCAACTCAATTCTCACAGCTATAATTCTCTATTATTCTACGAGGATTTTCTGAGGACAATTGTTCCTCTTATTACTTGTTATTCACACTGACACAAGGTCACAAGCGTTTCCAAGGCGAGTCAATTTGCTACACGCGTCTTTCCACTACTTTTTAGCCCCTCCCTCCTTCTCAAAACACCAATCGCTGTCCGAGAAGTCTTTTTTTTTTCTTTTTTTTTTCTTCAAGCTTTATATATCTACCTTGATCAGACCTGATTAATAGTCTAAAGTCGAATAATGTTAGAAATTCATTTGAAGCATGCTGTGCTGTCTTTGGTCTGGCTATTGTCATCTCGGAACTAATCTGACAGAAATAAAATAATGGA
>Ga0325414_1004266_pt1 | contig 14931 bp, 9 predicted proteins | sample PopdelMetagenome_8_FD_206183 | JGI IMG/M metagenome (GOLD analysis project Ga0325414, IMG submission 206183) | Populus deltoides microbial communities from Bellville, Georgia, United States - Leaf-PdKOR-R3 | ecosystem: Host-associated > Plants > Phyllosphere > Phylloplane/Leaf | place: USA...
TTTAGAAAGCATTGGACAATTTACACTGTGCTTGTAGTTCAGACCCACGTGATGCCTAGTGGCTATCAACCTAAAAAATATGTTAGGTACTAAAGTTTTAATCTCAAGATTATGTTATGTGTGTGTGAGAGAGACTTAGCCTATCAGTTACTATTTCGATCTTAGATAAATAGCATCTTAGTTTTGAATATTTGAATTTCTATTTATATGTACTAATTTCCCTTTTTTCAAAGGGTATCATGTATGAATCTTTTCTTAAAATAAAAACAAAAAGGAAAGAAAAATATATTTATTTTTCTCGGATAGATAATTGAAGTGCTGTTTATTCTTGAAGATGAAAAACAATGATGTTGGCTATCTAGCTAATGAGTTCATGGATCGCACTGATACACAAAAGCCTAAGAAAAGACTTTGAAGTAAAAACATATACTACTCATAGTTAATTTTTGGTCTGAGTATCCAGTTGATGCAAATCATAAGGCCACAAAAGCTGTCGAAGGCCATTCTCGACGTCAGAACCCACTCCAATGACTCTTTTTTTTCTCTTTTTCTTTTTCTAATTTTCATATTTCTAGAATTAATTTCCAGTTTTCTAGTTTATTTTTAATTTTCTAGTTTAGCCATTGATCAACCAGGACAAATTATTTGTGCTATTTATGGGTTCTTAACCATCGTTTATTGAATATTCATGATTTACCAGACTCTAAGTTTTGTTTCATAGTTTATTGTGTTTTTTTTTAGAGTTTTTTAGTATTAAAAAACCTTGTATCATTATGTTATATTCTATATTAAATTACGTCAGAGTGGGATTGACTTGACTAAAGAACAATAGTAACAACACTCATTGATCAAGGTATGCAGATCATTAAGGACATTGTGAGGACTCTTGAATAGGCTTAGACAACCTAGATGGTATGATTAGAGGTCTACAGAAAACTTTTATCCATATGAACAGAACACTTAATGAGGTATCAAAATGTTTTGATTGAGATTTTCCTGGTGATACACCCAAGACCTATATATTCTTGTAGAACACAATCCATAAGTTTATTAGGTCCGAAGACAATTTAGATAAAGGAGAAGTAAGAGAGAGAGAGGTTGTTGGATATAATGGGGAAGATGAAGAGAAGCGTGATAGATTTAGCCATAACTCTAATATATTTTGGTTGAAAATTCATGACCCTAATATGTTTTGGGTGGACACTAACATAGTCACCTTTAGTAGAGACTTGGGAATAAAGAATCTAATTAACTAGCTTGCTAATTCATGACCCTAATATGTTTTGGTTGGACATTAACATAGTCACCTTTAGTAGAGACGTGGGAATAAAGAATCTCATTAACTAGCTTGCTAATTATGATAGTGTAATGGAGTATGACAAGTTGTTAGAAGAAGAGATGACATAAATGATTGTCATTAGGTTGAAATGAGGAGCTTCCTCTTAGTGGAGAAAGGTTCAAATTGATCTGATCGCATAAGATATACAACCTATTACATCCTGGTTTTAAATACGATAATTGTTGAGAGATTAATTTTTATTTTTAGCTCTTGAATAGTACTTGTTTTATAAATATTATAAATGTACTCTGGATCAAAAGACTATCCATTAATACATCATTGAATTTATAAATCTAGCAAAGCATAACTAGTTGTAAGAGATTGAAGGCTAGATAGTTGCTAGGTATTTGGATTGTTTGAAACCTACTATCAAAATATAAAATAAGCACATGGATGGTATGTGCACTTAATAACACGTGAAATCTAGCATTGAAAGTAGAAATATTACTTACTATATGAGCAGTCATATAGTAGTAATAAGTTGTAAAAATTTGTAGAAACCAGCAAGAGAGGGGCTAGGATGGTCAAGGCTTTTTAGCTAACCAAGTAAAATGCTCGCCAAAAAGTTGTCAAGCCAGATAAGTTAGTGGTGAGGAAGCACAATGAAGTAGCTAAGCTAGCCAATCCATATGTAAGTTCGTTTTAAATATGGTAAACTAAGACGTCACTATAATGATTGTAGAAGGTAAAGATTTGTTAATAAGGTGACGAGAGACTATAATGATGATGATGATGAGTTCTACAATTGCCGCACGTGTGTGACGTCGAGACGATCATTCACTTTCGGATGGTATCAGGAAATGAGAGAGACAAATAATTCTTGTCTTATTAGTTGAAAGAGGGAATAAGAGTTGCCAACTAGTATTTTAGTCACTAGAAACCCTAACTGGTCTCAAATACCGGACACGGAGATTGATTGTGTAAAGGAAAGGTATTATCAGTCTTAATACGCTCTACCTAAGGTAAACTACATTGTTTAATTGTCTGATAATAAACTAAGGTATTTTCATATTTTCTAATTATTGGTTTGTCTAAGGTTAAAGAAAAGTCATCCTCAGCAAGAAGATCATTATCTTATCATGTAAAACTTAATCGTTCTAACGTCAACAAAAACAAAACCACCTCTTATTTAATATTAGGAATACGTCTTAAGTATAAGTTTGTAATCCCAGATATTAAAAGAAAACAAAATAATTTTCTTAGTATTTTTGAAATATTGGCTTAGTTCTGATGACTTTAATAAACTGGTTATTAAAGCTCAAAATGCATTCTACTACATATTGTTTTTGGATTTTTTGTTGTTTGAAAATACAATATGAAAATTTCTTATAATCTTGAGAGACATGGTCGTATGCATGAAAATAAGATATATATATATATATATATATATATATATATATATATATATATATATATATATATATTCTATATAAATGTTTTTTGCAATATTTTGGAAAAAACTAGGTATTTTAATGCCGGATTTGTATCTTTAAAGTATAAAAATACAAACCAATATTAAGCAAAATTGGTAGAAAAAAACGCGAGAAAACCATAAATTTTTTTGAAAGGATTAAATTTTTTTTTTAACACATAACATATATTATATATTATTATATTATAACAAAATACATTAGGTTGGGCCCAACCTAATCAAGTGGGTTGAGCCCACCATATTTGGGCTGAGTTCGACCTAGAAGGAAACTAGCTCGAGTTCAACCAAAAAGGGACTAGGCCGACATTAGCCCAAGACAGGGGTTGAGTCGATACCAGCTCAAAAGGGTGTTGGGCCAATACTAGTCCAGTAAATGTTTTTTTTTTTGTATGGGGCCAAACCTAGCCCAGCCATTTTGGTTGGGGCCGATGCTGTTTGACACAACGAATAGTGGAGAGTGAATTAATTCACTCTCCATTCTTCATTTGTAGAATAGTGAAGGCGGCACGCAAAGAAAGAGAAGAAGAAGAAATGAGGTGGATGTTGACTTGCAGTGGCTCATGATGTCGTCTGTCCTTGTCGGAGCTGGAGCTGCTTGTTCTTCTTCTCACAGAGAAGGTTGTTCACTGGGAAGGGTGGCTTTGCTGGCTGGTGGTTCTTTTTCTTTCCCTTTCCTATCACTCTTTGTTTTCTCTTCTTTCTTATCTCTTTCTCTTATGTTTCTTCCTTTCCTTCTTTTTTTTCTTTATTTGTGTTCCCTTATTTTTCTCTTTTTTTATTTTGTTTTTTTCCTTCCCTCTTATTCTTTTTGTTTTTTTTCATTCCTTTGGTTCTCTTGTTCTCATCCCTTTACCTTCTGGTGAAGGGATATTTATAAGGGGTGGTGGAAGAGATGGCTACCCTACCCTTGTCCAGTTATCGTGAAGGGGTCGGGTGGTTGGAGCGGCCTCTGTGCAGCCGCCCGCATGGCTTATCTCCTCTGCCCTTTTTATCATGGTGGTAGGCCATGAGAGGATGTAGGTTGTGTTGGGGTTTTTGGGCAAGTGGGAGGGAGAGAGAGGGAGAAACAAGCATTGCAAATGAGGGGGGAAACCTTCTTCCCTCGCCTTTGCGTGTCTAGGGGAAGAAGATGGCAAACAGTGCCATAAAAATGGCACCATTTGCAGCTTTCTCTCTTTAAAAAAAATGAATTGTAAATGAAACGATGTCGTTTTGAACAAAACACGTCTTTTCATTTAAAAGAAAAGGGCGCTAAAAAGTTTCAATATCCAAATCATCCTAAATTTTCAATTTGTTTAATCCAGTCCTCAATTGAGATTTAAGAATCAATTCAATTGAATCCCTGTCAAATTTAGATGCCAGCCATGAAGTTGGCCGCTTTTTTCACTTTGGTCTTTGATTTTGAATTTGTGCATTTTGACTATCAATTGATCAACAAACTTTCAATTTTTTCAATTTAGCCCCTGATTCGGTCAATTTCAGCCCCTTTATTCACGTACATTTCTAGTTTGATTCTTGGTTTTGAATTTATTTAAGGAAGTTCTTAATCTAGTCTCTTTGGGTTTCTTTTTAAACAAATACCGAAAACACATTTTTTTATGCTAAAAACATGAAAAAATGGTTTCTTTTTTAATTTTTATGCAAACATGGTAAAAAAACAAAATATACAAAGATGTGTATTTTTTTTCGCTTCTTTGTGTTTTTATTTTTTTCTAACACATGTAAAGAAAATAAAATCATGTATCACCTACATACATTCTCTTTCACTATTTAGCACACACCTTACGATTACGCATATTTATATAATTATCACATGTAACTCAAAATATTAAATCATTCAAAATTTACAGTAGACCTTCTAGAAGAGGTTGGGTAAAATCTAAATGGTCTAGAGGAGTTGCTAGAATTGTTTGGACAATGGCAGCGCGTGAGTTTCACGCCCATCATCGTTGCCATTATATTGGAGCACAAGTTACCACCGCTTGAAGGATAAAGAGACTGGTGAATTAGGTAGATCTTCTCTTGCTCTTCATGTTTATGCTAGTTGTGAGATTCAAATTCACCTGTAAAAATAGAAATCAGAAAAAAAATAGTTTTGGTTCTCTTTACCCTTCTTCCTTTCAATTCTCTCTCCACTGGTTTGTTTCTATGTCTTGTTCTCTCTACTTTCTGTTGGTTGTCATTTAGTGGTGTGGTTGAATTATGTTGGATGATGATGTTGCTAAGTATCAATCATCAATGTTATTGCATGTGCGGGTTGTTATTGATGACGACAACTATGTTGGGAGTTTTTAGTGGTGTAAGACACCGCGAGTCTATTTTGGTGGGGAATGAGTAGATGGCCGAGAGAGAGGGGATGGTTTATTCAGCTAGTGACAAACATGAATGGTGATTCTTTAGCATGAAATAGAAAGAGACCATGTTAGTTGGATGTTGCTGAAGGATGAGAAGGTAGATGAGAGATTATTTTAGAGGGCAATATTGATATGTTCTCTTTGTTTTGGGCAGCATGAGAAAGTGCAAATGGTGTGGAGGAGAGAGATTTTACGTGTGCTTGTTTTGGTTTCCTATCTGTTTTATAGCGAAGAAATTAAGGAAGAAAATGAGGGCTGGAGATGAAGTGAGTTGATTTGGTAAAGGAGTTATGAGAGAAAAAGAAAGAGCATAATTGTCGGGTTTCTGTGTTGTGGTGAAAGGAAAGGGTTATAATATGTGTTATAGTATGTGGCTTGGCTATTTGGTGAAGATAGTTTCTTTTAGCAGAGAAAAAAGGCTGATAATGAAATGTTTTCTTTTAGACAGTGGCACCCCCTCTCCACCTCCAAAGCCTGTTATTCGTCTCTTTTTTTTTAAAAAATCTAAAATTAATGATGTTTTGAAAGAATTTTGAGATTACATTTGCTGAGGTTTTTGGATTGAATTTCTAGATTTTTAAGTGCAGCTTAATCAACTAAAATCTTTAGAATCTAGAATTAAATGTCTGATTTAATTGGAATAATTAATTGGAAACTAAATTAAATTAAAATAATTGAATTGGACTCAAATGGAACTAATATGACTGAAATCAATGAATCATTTGAACTAAATTAAATTATATGGATTGAATTAAATTGAAACAACAAATTTGGATAAACATTTCCTTATTTTCTTTGTAGTCTTTGGATTTTTGAATTTTTCCAATTTCATTCAGTTTGCCCTAAATCCTCTTTTTCTTTCGATTGAATCAATTTAGACCTTTATATTTAATCATGTGTTGCAAATTCATCATTGGTTCACAAAATTATGCAATTATAACCTATTTAACTTTCAATTTTTATTTTCTTCTTCAATTAAGCCCTCAATTGATTTTTAACTTTACTATTTATTTCGAACTCATCCTTGAACTTTAAATTTCTTTCAATCTTAACCAAATTAAATAAAATTAACCCTTTTTCTTAATTCTCTTCAATTCAAACCTCGATTATGGCCTAAAATTTCCCCAAACTTAATTTTTGTCTGGGATATTAAATTATTGGTCTCATTTCAACCTCGACTATATTTTTTATATATGTTTTTGATTATTTTAGCAAATAAAAATTAATTAAAAATGACAAAAAAAACATATTTTTTGGGATTCTTTAATTTTCAAAAAATATATAAAAAAGATGGTAAAAAATTGGGTTATAAAAAAATTATGAATTGTTATTCTTATATGTATTTGTTTAACCATAATAAGTTCATGAACATAATTAGTTGCCTTAAATAGAAGTCATATATCTATCTATTTTTGTAACAAACTAAATTTACAATCTATGTTTGTTAATTAATATATTTCATGAACATTAAGTCAAGCAAAACCATCTATCAAAAGAACATATAATATCACAAACTATAAAACTAAACACAAAGACTTCTCATCTCAAAGGTTAAAAAAAATCAATAATGACAAATGAAATATATAAAGCATTATGTGAGTACAATATAGAAAATACAACTTGCACCTAAAAGCTGGGTGTTAAAATTATTTAACTCGCAAGTGAGTGAAGTAAGAATATAAAGTATGATCAAAGGATCATCAGGGTATCTATTAGTCAATATTGAAAAATATGATGTCAAACGACACAAATTCATAAAACTCTCTAGAGCTTTTAAGATGCACCATCATCGTATAATTTTTTCAAAATCTTTTGGAGGGTTATGAAAATAGGATCTCAAATCCAAAATATTTAAATTTTAACTTGGATAACAAATGTTCATGGAAGTACAACCGCAAAATTATTATTTATACTGTAAAATTAGGTGCATGGATAATGTGGCTGCAAAGAATTTGGATCAACACTCATGTGATAAAGGTGTTTAACAATTGTATGTTATAATCAAAAAGTTGAAGTATCGTGATACTATGACTGTTAAAATTATTGACAATGTCATGAAAAATAACAAAAAACATAATTAAATATGATAGTTTTATATTGGAACTTTTCTCTCTTAAAGATGCATTCAAAGCAATAATCACCGCATTGAATAATATTCTCTTATAATAAATTTGAAGTTACTTAGCAACACATGTCATCTGCTTTTTTATTTTCTATATATATATATATATGTGTGTGTGTGTGTGGGTGGTTTTAGATCAAGTTTTGAGATAGATTTAATAATTTTTATAATTTATTTATAGAAGTTAATTATTTAAAAAACTACTTATTCAGTTCAATTTGACTCAATATTTGTGAAGTTTAAATTAGCATCCCTGCAATATAATTATCAAAAAAACAATATTTTTCTGCTAGTTTCTACGTGCGCAGTAGACAGGATGATTTCACATTAATTAAGAAATTTATATAATAACCACCACGCACATAAGTAATTAAGTTGATACCATAAAAAATCTACCAAGTTTTTTTTTCCTCTGTACGAATAGAAGTATAATAAAGTACTTGTTAATACATCCGTGCGATAATTTATTTGCTAGAGATAAAAGTTGTGTTGACGTACAATATTCAAAGTTTTTTGATCTTGGAATCACGAGTTGGGTTCTTCTTCTCTAGTTATCAATGGAGAAAATTAATTAATCAGGTAAAAAATATTGTAATTTTCAATTTGTTCGTGAAATTTTGTGATAAAAGGGGAAGAAAAAAACTTTCAACAGATACAAAACGATTCACTAAAAAATGGATTGAGAACGAAAATAATACTCCGAACGACGGATTTAAGGAAATTGAGCACATATTATTAATTACTAGATCACACAAAGTTACACAGAGGATGGCCACCTAAGTTATTATACAAGTACGTACCAGGCTTATATATCTTTTCATGCCACACACCTTGTAGAAGGGAAGCATCAACAGCCTAACTGATGGTATCCAAAGGTCTAAAGTGCTCTATACTATATATTAGGGCCTGGGAATTACATGCACCTTTAATTTGAAGCGTTTATTTCACAGTACCACGTACGTAGTAGCTAGCTTCACTTAAACGAAGGGCATGTTCTGTCGTGCTGTTCCTAGTTAATAGGAAGAAGGTAAGCATTAATATCCTTGTTGACGGAATCTAAACGGTGCAAGTAATAATCAGGATTTGGGCATAAGTCATGTTTCTTTATAAATTCAACAGTCCATTTCGCGGTGCCTTCAGTGACCTCAAGAGTTGCCTGGAAGCTGTCATAGAAAAGCATCATGTTTCCTTCCAACACCTTGTAGGTGGTTTTCTTCGCTTGAGGGTGAATCTCTATCACTTCATCCTTGAAATGCTCAAGTCCAGCTATTTAAAAAAACAACGGCGCCGCTGCTTGTTAAAATATATTCATGCATGCTCAAGGAAAACAAATGCTATAAAAAAAATTGTGGAACAAAGTAATTAATTGATAATTATCTTAAGGAAAAAAGATTGAAAATGTCAATGAGAGTCTCCCCTCCTTTACGAAGTCTGAGTTCAAACCTTCATCGAAGTGAACGAGCTTGCGGGAGCATGCTTTACTCTCCCAACTAGAAGTACCGTCAACGAGTTCTATTTTGTTAACATTACGAGGAGAAATCGTCGGCAAGAGGTACGCTTCTTTCCAGTAGACCTCATAAAACTTAGCAGCAGAGCATTGAATTGGTGTCTTGACCTCCTTCTTGCCAATTTGAGCCATATCTTTTGCTTGCTATAAGAAAACTAACGACTTGTAATCAAAGTACAGAAGCTGAGGATGGATGCAATGTGGAGGAAGCCTTAGCGTTATATAGGATCAGAAGAGAATCACCTAGCCTCTAATGTAGGACCTACACATGTCGAAAAGGATAAAAAATTCTTCATTGATTAATTTCCAGGTTCTCATTTGGATGTGATATCGATCTAGTCTGGCAATATAATGGCCTTATTTTTGCCAGCCAGGTAAATGCGATAGATAGATTCTTGTGGTGGTCCTCCAAGTTAATGATAAGATTGAAATAGACTTGCACCATGGATGGTGGCTCAATTGGATTCTTCCTTCTCACCATCGACTTCCCTAAGGATTGCACAGAGTTATTAAATTTGAGGTCAAGTGAAAAGAATGAAGATGAAAGATATGTATGATAGTTAAAATAGAACGAGGGAGCTATATAAGAAGACTCTCAAAACCCAAATATTAAATTAATTGTTTTATTAATTGTCGATCGATGAGCAATTGTGATGTCTTTCAAAAAAAAAAACCAATCAATTGTTTTAGTATATTGTTATGTTGTTAATTTAATCTAAAATAACAATTAAGGATATTATCTTATTAGATTGTTAGAAAATTAATGTAATAAAAACAACTCATAATTAAATCCTTACAAATTAAACATCATAGATAAATATAAATATGTTCTTTTTTTAAACGTACGTGATTATAAATAAATATGTTCTATTATTGCCTTCAGAGTGCTACTCTTGGACTTCTTTTGCTTCATCATCTGGGACCCTAATTTGAAGCAATATCAACATTAGTTACTGTTCAAAACATAAAATCATCATTACAATATTCTTCAATTTCGAGGAGTATCATATGATCATTGCCATATCGATGGAAAATAAATTTTGAAAGTGGACATATTAGTCTCCTATATTTATGTTTTGTACATAAAACAACTGGTGCTGATAGTGGGAATGGACCCCAAAACTTTATTTTAAAAAATAAAGGCTCAAAATAAGAATCCATTCATGTTTCTACACGACATAAAATTCCAAATATCACTGACTTTTTGGTTCTTGGGCATAAACACATCCTATCCTTATTTTGTCGTCTGAAATAGATTGAATTCTATTCAACTCGTTAGAAAATATGCTACAAGTTCCATATTTTGATCTGATCTTTAAGAGTGTTTTTTTTTTAAAAAATCAATTAGGTTTCATCATGTTTTTTACAAGAGACACATTTGTTGAGCAGAATTGTACAAAAAGACACTCTTTACCGTACAAAAAAAAACTCATCAGAATTGCAAAAAGAATCCTAATCTTGAATGATCAGATTCTTGGACTGATCAACCCGAAAGGAACAGAAAAGGTAGAAAAAAGAAAAAAGCAGAGAGATCCATTAACAGTAGAGAAATCGTTAAAATGACAAAAAAATAAAATTAAGAGAGAAATGACAGTTAATGTCAAGAATGTTAAGTTAATTATTAATTAGGACTTATTTATGCATTCTTTTCGTATGCTTAAAAAATTAATAATAATAATAATTATTATTATTATAATAATAAAAATTGAAATAATCGCAACGAAGGAAATAGGAATTTTTATGACATTATTACATTCGAACGGAATCAATGCTGTTTTCATCGGAGTTTTGGTAGGCTCGAAGATTTTTTTATTTTCTTTTTTTTTTACTCTTTGTCCTCTTTTCCATTGCTTTTTATTGAATCATGTGTAAGCGATTTAACAATTTAAGAAAGTTGCAGATAATACTTGTAATTCATAACTCGTGAATAGTAGATATTATTTATAACTTTTAAAAATATAATATTTTTTAAAATATTTTTTGCATTGTATTATTTTATCATATTTTTTTTAACTACGCTAGAAATCAAAAGGACACTTCAAATTCATCTCTCTTATTTCTTTTCTTTCTTTGTTTTTTGGTCAAAAGATACCGTGCTATCACAGGTGCATACTATCGGGGGGCAGTTGGAGCTTTACTAGTCTATGATGTAACCCGCCATGTTACATTTGAAAATGTGGAGAGATGGTTAAAGGAGCTTCGGGATCACACAGATGCCAACAATGTGATCATGCTCGTAGGAAACAAAGCAGACCTGCGTCACCTCCGATCAGTTGCCACTGAAGATGCAAAGGGTTTTGCTGAAAGAGAGAGCACATTTTTCACTGAGACTTCTGCTCTCGAATCAAATGAATGTTGAAAATGCTTTCACTGAGGTGCTGACCCAGAACTACCGTGTTGTAAGCAGGAAGGCTCTTGACGTTGGAGATGACCAAACATATTTGCCCAAAGGACAGACAATTAATGTTGGCAGCAGAGATGATGTCTCGGCTGTGAAAAAGGCTGGATGTTGCTCTTCTTGAGCATTGATAAGTTTTGAAATGTTTCAAGATTTTCTCAGATTAATATTGAAGACCCGGTCTACAGATTATCGTCTTTGGGACTCCATGCCCTGTTCATATCATACAGGTTTAGCTGGCCAATTGACAATATGCTACGTTGACCAAAAATATTCAACTGTTAAATGTTACCGTGTTTCCAGAACTAGAGATGAAATTGTTAGCCCATTTTAAATCTTCAAAAACTAACAGTTGTTTATTTGTCTCTGTTTTCCCCCTTGTTTTACTTGCTCGAGTGCTGCAATTCCAAGTTTGGTTGTGTGGGTCTTAAACGAGGGAAGACTGGCTTGGACGGAGCAGGAAATAATAAAGCCCAAAGCCGAAATTTCATGTTTCGAGACTCCACTCGATGCATCATATGTATCTGCATTCTACACAAAATATGCGAGACTTCGGTACATTCCAAGCTGTTGATTTTCTGTAAATATTAGTATATGAAATAATTAAATTGAATGTAGTCATATCAGGCACTTGTATGCTAGCATAGCACAATAATCCTCTGAACATTGCTCTATTTAATTTCCTTGCAAATAAAAAAAAAATAACAAATGAAGCCGAGAGAACACTTTCAACTTCGATCCTCTCTCTCTTGATCAAACATTCAATAAGGGGATTCAGAGTCAATTGTACGGATTTGAGAAAATGTAGGCAAAGATCCAAATTATGAAAGAGCCCAGCGACATCCACATGGTTAGCTTACAAATCCCATTATTACTTGAACACAAAGTAAGTCACAAAACTTGTAAGAACTGCACATAAAAACCAGTAAGAACCTTGGTTGTAGGAACCTGCCGATACAATGGCTGATACTCGAACACAAAATGTAAGTCACAAAACTTATAAGAACTGTACATAAAAACCAGTAGGAACCTCGGTTGTAAAAACCAGTCAATACAGAGGCTGATCTCCATTATTCTTTTGCATCTGCAAAGCATAGTTCAATCATGAATCAGTAACCCAATGAGGGAGGAGGAGGAACCCCTAGATAACTTGAGTAAATTTTATCCTATTACAGCTTTTGGTAAAACCCAGATCTGAGAGTAAACATAACGAAGGAATGAATGATAGATGACTGAAGCAATTACAGTCCAGGTGCGCCATTTAAACCAATGGGAAGCATATAATTCTATGAATGAAGAACTACCACTACACATAACAGCATAAAAATATTTAGCAGGTAGCACAATTGTTGCTCTAAGGTGGTGCTTCATTGTTTTTAAACAAATATCCAATGTATAAGACCAATAACATGATGATTCCACCTTTGAAAAGAAGATTCGATAATGATAATTAAAAATGGAACATAATATAGTCTTCAAGGAAAAACCAAATCGCAGTTCACACGGAATACAAAACTCTTGTAGAATAAAAAAAATGGGATAGGAAGCTTCACAATCCGCCACTGAAGCCATATTTGAGTCCAAAGGTTACAGAGACATAAGTAAGAAGTCTATATATGATAACATTACGCCTATAGAACACAGTGTAATTAGTCATTTGGCAGCAGTTGACCCTCTAACCAAACTCTATCAACTTAATCAAAGTTCAGAGAGCAGCTTTCAACACCACCCTATAAACCAGGTCAAATCCATGATTCAAGCCTCTAAGATAACTCTCTGAAGCAATCAGCTGTTGCTCTATATAATTGTTCAGCAATGAGAGACATTATTTAATCAGAATGTTCGATCGAACCTTGATTAAGCAAAAAATTGATCATTCCATTTCTATAACTCGAAGCTATTGATTACTTAATTATTCTTGATTCCCCTAGAATTAATCAGAATTCATTAAAGATACATTCATCACCAACACCAAAAGATATCTCGAAACCAAAAACCAAGCTCACAAATTAAAACCAGCAAGAACCCAGATCAAAAGTCAAACCATAAAACATGAATACATTAAAAATAAATTAAAACTCACCAATTATCGGGTTGCTTTTTCTTTAGCATCATTAGAAGGCGAAGAAGAGGAATCATCAGTCCTGGAAGAGGGTAAAGGATTGGATCCCTTGATTATCCAGCCAAGAGCGAAAAACGAAACACCAGCCAGAATAGCAGTGCCCCAAGCGTGAGAATACCATTTACTGTACTGCCTAATAGCAAACCTCCATTGTTCCCTCAGTGTTGCAGGGTCCGGATTTGTTGTCTCAGGTGGGTTCGAGAAATGGACCTTTTGACCCGAGTAATTGCCGTTGCCGGGTTTAATTTCGGTGGGGTTTTTATTATATGAAGAGGAAGCAGAAGAAGAAGGAAGGTTTTGCGGATTAGGGTTTTGGGGATCTGACATGGTAAAGCTATGGATGGCTGCTGCAAACAAGTGGCTACTTATGTTTGTGCTTTCTTTTTTTGTCGGTTGTATGGTGGTGTTCTTATCTTTAGTGATTTGCCACTTGTCCTTGTGAGAGATAGAGAACTCCCGCCCATGTACTCTTTTTTAGGAAGGTGGCCTTGTAACTATGGTTGGACACGAGGTGGACTCGGCATCAGGCGCATGATAGAAGATTGTACAACGCAGTTCGCGGGAAAAAGAAGGCTTAGCTCCAGGGAACCTGGTACACCAAATAGGGGTGGAGAAGGTAATCTTGTCAAGAATCCATCATGATTTTAAGCATACCCACTTTCTACTTGTTGATAAAATGCAGAGAAATTAGAAGCTTGGCATGGTGTTTGGCAGAGGAAGCTTGTCTTTTCGTTTTAGCAAGTGAAGAAAATGGGAAGCGAGGCAAAAATACAAAGCCAACAGTTGATTTATGTTGATTATGATCTGGCCATACATCTAGCTAGCTAAGTGAAAGGACCTTGATGAGGTGAGATTTCATGCATTGGATCATTTACTATCACTTAAAAGATAGGTCAAAAAGATATATAATAAATATGTTCGATTAATAATCAATATTTGAAGAGGTATTATCCCTATACGAAGAAAATAAAATACTACAAGATGGTAATCCTAAAAAAATTGGAAGCTTAATATTGGGATAATAGATTTATGTTGATTATGATCTGGCCTTAATAGTCAGGCTTTGTTTCCTATTCTGACTTCAATTTCATATTTCTCTTATTATAATATGAGTTTAAGCTATTATTTACAGTTAGTTTATAGAATTGAACACTGTTGTAGAAATAACTAAAGAACAAGCGCACGCAGTGATGAAAGATGTTCGGAAAAAAGACAAAACACACCTTGTTTGAAATATTTGATTGGCTTTCCTGTTCGACATGGTCAACCTTTTTTTGTAATAATGTTCATTAACCATGTACATGGATTTGTTCCATCAATTTCAGTATTAAATAATGAGGTATATTTCTTTATTTTTTTAAGAGCATTATTTACATAAAAATTAAATATTCACGTTGTAATAAGAATAATGATTGTTCATAACCTTGTAAATCAACCTTGTTAAAAGAATCCTGATTGACTAGGAGGTTTGAAAAAGAGGATCGACTAAGAGACTAGGAGTCAAAATCGTTTAATTTGTGGTTGAAAAACTGGAGTTCAAAATAGCATCAAATGCTCCCCGTAACTGTTCAAATACAATACAAAATATTACGTGTACAAATTAAGTTCAACCTTCTAAAAAGCATGAAAATAATCTATTTGCATCTCAAAGACATAT
>Ga0325414_1004267_pt1 | contig 14927 bp, 14 predicted proteins | sample PopdelMetagenome_8_FD_206183 | JGI IMG/M metagenome (GOLD analysis project Ga0325414, IMG submission 206183) | Populus deltoides microbial communities from Bellville, Georgia, United States - Leaf-PdKOR-R3 | ecosystem: Host-associated > Plants > Phyllosphere > Phylloplane/Leaf | place: USA...
GCTACTCCTTGTAGTGTTGGTCTGCTAGAGTTGGGTCTCATTATCTAGCTTTTGGCCTTGGTTTGTATCCCAGCTACAAGCTCTTTTGTCCCTGTTGTTTCGGCAAGTTCACCTTGCTAGTTGGTCTACTGTTACAGTATGATTGTCTTGCCTGCCATTTGTTGCTGGTTTGGTTTTGGTCCTGTTCCCTCAGGTCAAGCTTCTGGGGCAGATTGCTTGGTGTTCCTGCTTCATGCAGTCTTGCTTGCTTCTGCTCTGTTTGTGTTGCTATGGCCGTTGTTATCCCTGACTGCTCCATTTGCAGTGTTGGGTGTAACTGCTATTTATAGCTTGGTTGCAATATGTTCTCCTTCTTGAAGATGGCTGGATGCTTATACTGCTGTTTGTCATCCTTGGATACTCCTACTAGCTTATGCCTGTGTCTATAGGAATGTACCAGTGGCTACCAATCCTCATGCAGGGTGGAATATGGTTTGCTAGAGTGGTCGTGTTCCACTTATACTGGCCTCTGAGCTGGACAGTGTGTGCGTTTGTTGGTTGGAAGCAATGGTTTGCTAGCCAGTTGTTCAAGAGCTGCCACCCTTCTCCAGCCGTTGTTGATGCCTGAGACTGTTGCCGGTTTTTTGGGACTCCAGGTGGCCTGATGCTGTCTGCCTGTTGAGGGGATCAATGAGGGTGAGGCTCTCTCCCCATAGATTTGATCTCCCCCAATTCCTGGATGCATAGTTTTCGCAGGATTGGGGCTGGCTGCCTGATTGCTTGGTAAAGGGATCCATTTGGGTGAGGCTCTCTCCCCACTTAACACCCTTGCATGTTGCTGTTCTAGAGCTGCCGTTTGCTGGTCAGAGATCCGGTTGGGTGAGGCTCTCTCCCCAATTGTTTGGTCTTCTTGCTGGCTGCTCTCCTAGAGCTGTTGGTTTGCTTCTGTGGATAGCCGGGTGTTCCCTGTCTCTGTTACTTTTACTGCTGGTTTGTGTGGCTGCAGGAGATGACTTCCAGCCAGGTTTGGGAAGCAATGTTTTGCTGGCCAGTTGTTCAAGAGCTGCCACCCTTCTCCAGCCGTTGTTGATGCCTGAGACTGTTGCCGGTTTTTTGGGACTCCAGGTGGCCTGATGCTGTCTGCCTGTTGAGGGGATCAATGAGGGTGAGGCTCTCTCCCCATAGATTTGATCTCCCCCAATTCCTGGATGCATAGTTTTCGCAGGATTGGGGCTGGCTGCCTGATTGCTTGGTAAAGGGATCCATTTGGGTGAGGCTCTCTCCCCACTTAACACCCTTGCATGTTGCTGTTCTAGAGCTGCCGTTTGCTGGTCAGAGATCCGGTTGGGTGAGGCTCTCTCCCCAATTGTTTGGTCTTCTTGCTGGCTGCTTCCTAGAGCTCTTGGTTTGCTTCTGTGGATAGCCGGGTGTTCCCTATCTCTGTTACTTTTACTGCTGGTTTGTGTGGTTGCTAGAGATGACTTCCAGCCAGGATTGCTGTTTTGTTTGTTCAGGCCTGCAGGTCCTCTGCAGATTGCTTGTGATGTTGGCCCTCTTGGGGCTGGTCTTGTTTACAAGGATTGTTGTTTTGATGCTGCAGGTTTTTGGGACTTTCCTCCCTAGCCGGTTCTCTAATGGTTTGCTAGAGCTGCTGTGTTCTTCTCTGGCTTGTTTCTGTTTCTTGTCCTTTTGCTAGCTTTGGTTGGTGGAGGGTTGGTCTCATTGGATGCTGTCCTATATGGGTGATATAATGACAGTGTTGTTTGCTGCTGCTCCTTGTCTCAGCTGCTGCTGTAATGTGCTGTATGCTGGGTTGGAAGGAACTTTGCTGCGGGTTTTTTTGGGTCTCCTGACTGAAACTTTCATTGTATGCTAGTTTGTTTAGCTTTCTGGCTTTGTTACATGTTCAAGGGAGCCTGTTCCCTTTGTGATCCAGGGAGTTTGTTCCCTTAGTTTTCAGATCGCATGTCTTACTTTTGGTTTGTACAAGGGAGTCTGTTCCCTTTGTCTTCTGTTATGCAAGCTTGTCTTGCTTTTGATTTGGTCAAGGGATTTTGTTCCCTTCTCCTTGTATTGCTGGTCTCCAGCTCTTTTTGATCTATACAATACTTACATTTGATCTAAAAAAAAAAAAGAAAGAGCTCTCAGTGAGAAAGAGCTCTCAGTAAGAAAGAGCAGTGAGAAACTAGAGAGAGAAACTAGAGAGAGATGATCTCCTTCAATCTGAAGATTTTTCCCTCGCGTCTTGGTTTACTGCTGCTGAATCCTTTCTACTGTGTATAATTCTCTTTTACTGTTCTTTCCCGCCTTTTTCCATGGCCAGAAACAAACGAAAGCCTTCATCTTCGTCTACCCACCCAAAGCAAGACACTTCTGATGCTGTCTTAGCTTTGGAGGCACAATCCCCTACCCAGAAGGTTCTTTGCTCCGCTCCTTTACCCAGGACACCGGTCCCCATCACCGGTGGATGTAGCCCGGAAAAATATATCATTTATGCTGAAGAAGACCCTGGTGGCTCTCTTTCAGCTGGAGATGTTAGTCTATCTTCTTCACCTGAGCGTGTCTTAGTGGAAGATTGTGTTGCAGAAGACGAATCTAATGTTGTAGAAGACAGATCTGTAGATGGTCAACCGAATCCAACCCCTTTTTTAGAAGAAGTGCTTAGCGCAGGGCCATTACCAGCTGCTTTGCCTGATTCCAGTACGGCGTGTGACAAAGACTCAGGGATTCCTAGGCCAGCGGATCCCCAAACTTCAGGTATTCCTCAACCAACTGAAAATGTTGCAGGCAAATGGAGGGACTTGTTCTCTAATAACCGTAGCTCTGAAAATTGTTCCAAGCTAATTCATTTTTCTGGCATAAGTAATTCAAAATCTTGTTCTCTGTTGGAAGAGGATTTGGATGATCTCTATGCTGTTTGGAAAACTTGTCTTATTGGGTATGTTGCTGGTAAATCTCCAGGATTTAAAGCTTTGAATAATATTATTAGTAGCACCTGGCAATGTAATGCAACATTGACGATTCATGCCTTTGGTTGGTTAATTTATAAATTTAGTAATGTTGATGACAAAATGGCTGTTCTCGGTGGAGGTCCATATCTGGTGTATGGGAGGCCTTTACTGCTGAGGCTAATGCCTGAATTTTTTGATTTCTCCTCTGCGGAGATGACTAGAGTTCCAGTTTGGATCAAACTCCCTAATCTTCCCTTTAGTTGCTGGTCTACTAGGTGTCTCTCAAAAATAGCTAGTATGCTGGGGAAACCTTTGCAAAGTGATAGACTAACTTCTTCCATGTCTAGACTCTCTTATGCTAGAGTGCTTGTGGAAGTGAATCTGATGGATGACCTGCCTCCATCTGTTCAAGTCACGCTGCCTAATGGAGATATTTTGACACAAACAGTTGTGTATGAAACACTGCCAAAATTCTGTAAACATTGTAAAGTCCTTAACCACACTACTGCTGCTTGTCCCTCAATGACTAGCAACCATAGTTCAGATGCGGAGCACAGGACTCGGAGTAAACCTCCCAAACCAAACAATGCTATGGGAAGCAAAGGGAGCAGTCAGTCTGTCTAGCAGACTCTAGATCCACTGCAAGCAGAGGTTGAAGCTGTCACTGGTGGCTGGGAAGTGGTTCGGGGGAAGAAGTCAAACTCCAGACTCAAAGCAGCATCTATGACTGCTGCTCCCCAGAGGATAACATGTAGCAATAAGGACAAGGAAGTGGCATGCAGCAATAAGGGCAAGGAAGTGGCACGCCCAGCGGATGATAGAGTGCGGGGTGTTGAATCTCCCACTCACCCAAATACCAGTAATGAAGGCAGGACAAGTTCAACTGTGGTTTTGATTAGAACAGAAGAGCATTGTGAAGGCACTTATGCAGGCTGCAGTGTCAGGACTGGGGAGAAGGTTTGTAATGAGGCCACACAGAAGGCAGCTCCTCCAACTTCTCCAGTGGTGGTTACAAGGAGTAGCTCTCGGAAATCAGGTGGTAGTGGTAGGAGGCCTCCTACCTCTCCTGCTGGTTAATGATTATCTATTGCTGGAATGTCAGAGGACTAAACAGTCCTCTGAAGCAACATGAGGTGGTTACCCTCATGAAGAAGCATAAATTGGATGTCTGTGGTCTTCTTGAGACCAAATTGCACTCTTCTAAGGTTTCCTTCATGCATAAGTTTCGGATGAAACACTGGAATTTCCTTACTAATGCTACAGCTGTCAACAATGCCAGAATTGTGGTTTTTTGGAATCCATCAACTGTCAAAGTTGACTTACTTAATTGTTCAGCTCAAGGGCTGCATGTAATTATCAACAGCTTAGTTCTCCAGCTTAGCTTCACTGTCACTTTTGTGTATGGATATAATACAATTGTTGCAAGAAGATCTCTATGGGCAGACTTAAGAGCATGGCAGCCTAATTGCCCATGGTTGGTTATGGGTGATTTTAATTCTGTCTTGTCTCAGACTGATAAGCACAATGGAGAGCCTGTCTCTACCTATGAAACATCAGATTTTAGAGACTGTTGTACAGACCTCGGGCTTGTTGATCTCAATTTCACAGGCTGCCATTTTACCTGGAATAATGGAAGAGTATGGAGCAAAATTGACAGAGTACTAGTCAACTCATCTTGGTCTTCACTTCAAGCTCCAGCTCACATCCACTTTGGCAATCCTGGGGCCTTCTCTGATCATTCTCCAGCAATTATTCGGTTTGATTATCAGCACAGACAGGGGAAGCGCAACTTTAAATTCTTCAATATGTGGGCTTCTCATGAGAATTTCTTGCAGATTGTATCTGATAACTGGACTTGCCATATCCCAGGCTCTCCCATGTTCTCCCTTTGTAGGAAGCTCAAGTTACTGAAGAGGCCTTTAAAAGAGCTAAATAAATTGCATTTTAGCCATATCTCTGAAAGAGTTGCTAGAGCTGAGGCAGCTCTAGAGAATCACCAAACTGTTCTTCATGATGACAGGGACAATTTACAGCTTTTGGAGCATGACAAGCAGTTAAGGTTGACATTGATGAATCTTAAATCAGTGGAGAAAATGTTCTTCTCGCAGAAACTTAAATGCCACTTTTTCAAAGACAGTGATAGAGGCACAAGTTTTTTTCATGCTCTTATGAATCAGAAAAACAGAAGGAATTATATTCCTGCTATTCACTGTAGTGATGGCACCCTGACTACATCAGAGGCTGAAATGGGTGAAGAATTCGTTCGATTCTATCAGCAACTCCTGGGCTCATGCAGGGAAACTCTTCCCTTAGATATTGATGTTATTCAAAGTGGGCCTTGCCTTCATGAAAGCTCTCATGAGTCTCTCTTAGCTCCTGTATCCAATGATGACATTAAAAATGCTCTGTTTGGTATTGGAAATGATAAAGCTCCAGGGCCGGATGGTTACTCTTCATTTTTCTTCAAAAAATCTTGGGGTGTCATTGGAGGGGATTTTTGTGCGGCAATCCAGAATTTCTTCACTTCTGGGGAACTTTTGAGGCAAATTAACCACTCTATTATTGCTCTAATCCCAAAGACAGCAAATGTAAATACAGCAGCTGACTTTCGCCCCATTTCTTGCTGAAATGTGGTCTACAAAGTGATATCTAAAATCCTTTCAGAGAGATTAGCTTCCGCTCTAAATGCCATTATTAGCCCAATGCAAAATGCCTTTCTAGGTGGGAGAATGATGTCAGACAACATTAATTTAGTTCAGGAGCTTCTTCGTCATTATGGCAGGAAAAGAGCTTCACCTAGATGTCTTATGAAGGTTGATTTTAAGAAAGCCTTTGATTCAGTTCAGTGGCATTTTCTTCGTCAGCTGCTGCATATGTTTGGCTTCCCAGACCGATTCGTGCACTTAATTATGAAATGTGTTGAAACTACATCCTTCTCTGTTGCAGTTAATGGCACTCTTTATGGTTTTTTTCCTGGGAAGAGTGGAGTTCGGCAAGGAGATCCATTATCACCATATCCGTTCATCTTATGCATGGAATATTTTTCCAGAATGCTTAAGCTAGCATCAAGGAATGATGATTTTCATTTCCACCCGAAATGTAATGTCCATGAAATATGCCACCTTGCTTTTGCTGATGATGTGCTTTTGCTGTCTCGTGGGGATAGACACTCTGTTTCCACTATCTTTAAGCAGCTAATAATCTTTGGGCAGACCTCAGGGTTGACTATAAATGCAGAGAAATCATCAATCTATTTTGGGGGTGTTGGTGATAATTTGAAGCGGTTAATCCTCCATGATACTGGCTTCAGAGAAGGTAGTTTTCCCTTCAAATATCTCGGTGTTCCTCTCAGTCCTCACAGACTTCTAGCAAGCCAATTCTCTCCTCTGTTGCAGAAACTGGAATTGGCAGTGCAAAGTTGGATGGGAAAACATCTCACTTATGCTGGGAGATTGGAGCTAGTGCGGATAGTACTCTATGGAATGGTCCAGTTTTGGCTTAGCATCTTTTCTATGCCAAGCAGTGTAATTAATCAAATTATTTGTATCCGCAGAAACTTCTTGTGGTCAGGCAACCATACAAACAGCAACTCTGCTCTGGAGGCCTGGAAGCAACTCTGTCTCCCCAAAAAGGAAGGGGGCCTAGGCTTATTTGATTTAAAAGCTCGAAACAAGAGCTTCCTAGTAGAACAACTCTGGAACATCCATCTCAAAACTAACTCCATATGGATCCAATGGGTTCATCACTTTTACCTGCAACAGAATATCTTATGGGCTATGACTGCTCATCACTCTTCATCCCCCATCTGGAAATCTATTATTATGCTAAAAGATCAGTTACTTGAAGATTGCGGGAGCCAAGAGGAAGCAGTAGCATTACTTCAGCAATGGAACAGAGGGGATGACAACTTCTCGGTGCAAGCATATAATTATTTTAGATTCTCTGGTCCTCAAGTTAACTGGGCACGAGTGGTATGGGAGAAATGGTCTATGCCAAGACACAACTTTATTTTATGGTTAGCAGTGTTGGGAAAATTAAGAACAAAAGACCGGCTGAAGTTTTTTCAAATAGATACCTTGTGTGTATTGTGTGGGCAGACAGAGGAATCCTATAGCCACTTATTCTTCACTTGCTCTTGGTCAGCTTGCCTCTGGTTGCAAATCAAGCTTTGGCTGCGTATCAATAGGAGGATGATGACCTTGACCAGTGCCATCAGGGGACTTAACTCCAGGGGAAATAACTTAGAAGCTCGAATGAGAAGAGTCTCTTTGAGTCTCACAGTTTATCTTATCTGGGAAGAAAGAAACAAGAGAATTTTTGATAGAAAGAATACTTCGATGGGCAATATTTTCAGAAAATTTCACATTATGTTCTATATTGTTTTTCATTTCTATGAGAAAGATCATCACATTCTCAATGTTGGTTGAGGTGCATGTTGCGGTCTTCTGAAGATAAGCTGTTCAAGGCATTTTTCTTTGTTTCGCTGCTGGTTGGTTGCCTGGAATTGCAGCATGTATATGACGAAAATGCACAGTGTTTCTGCTTTGATGCATTTTATGTGGTCTGGCTATGTCGTTGCTGCATGGGTGATGCATGAGCTGGTTCAGGCGGGTTCTTCTGTGGCAGTCCTATGGGATGCAAGTTTGAAGACAGCTGTGCTTCAAGGCCGGCTGCTTTTATTTGAAGAAGATGAACAGGGTTTTTTGTTTTGCTGCGTTTCACGTGGTCTGGTTTGGATGTAAGCTGCTGCATGGGTAATGCATGGGTGGGTCCAAGCGGGTTCTTCTTTAGCAGACATATGGGTTGCAAGTTTAATGACAGCTATGATTTGATATGTGGAATTAACTTCAAGGCTGTGAAGCTGGTCCAAGCGGGTTACCAAGTTGATGACAGCTGTGTGCATTTAATTGCTATAGCTCTTCTACGTCCCTTTCTCCTTTGCATGGTTTGGCGTAAGTGCATGGTGCACAGAGATTGCTCAAGGCTGATTGGAATAGTGGGTGTCGGTAGTATGAGCTGATGACACGTTTTGACATGTGCTGTCACTCTTTATTGGGGGCTGGATGTGCATGGTTTTTCAATTCTGCAAGGGAGAGCACTGTCCTCCTGGCAGTCTATGTCTCTTTATTTGTCTCGGCTATAGCTGAGCAGCTGTCCTCCTCTATGCATGGTAGATTGCTGCTGCGTGGCTTCGCTTGATTAGCTGTCGTTATCCCTTCTTGGCTGTGCTGAGTCTGCATGGCTCCTTCGTTTCTGCAAGGTCAAGCTGCTGAAATTCAGGCTGATTCTCGGCTGGCAGAGCTGCTCTTCTTCGGCTGTTCTCTTTGTCTTGGCTTGCCTAGCTAGCCTCTATTGTTGGCTCTGGCCTGCCTTCCTTCTGGCTGTTCACTATGCTGATGGTCTGTGAATTTTGCTTGTAATAGTTTCTGTTTTCCTTTGGTTATAATCGAAGGTTTGTTTCCTTCGGCAGTGTTTTCTTTTTCCTGGTGCTTGTTGGGAGCCTGTTTCCACAAGCTTCTTCTGTACAGTTGTATTTCTGACTAGCTAGTTTTTTCTGGCTAGTCTGACTTTTTTGATCTATATACTTCTAACATTTGATCAAAAAAAAAAAAGAAAGAGCTCTCAGTTGTATTTCTGATTAGCTGGTTTTATCTGGCTAGTCTGACTTTTTTGATCTATATACTTCTAACATTTGATCAAAAAAAAAAAAGAAAGAGCTCTTAGTGTTTTTTTCCTCAAATGGCAAAAAGCAAACGGAAACCTGCAACAACTATCAAGCGCCCACATGTCCCATTGCCTGCCCTTGTTCCATCTCACACAAACTAAGGGGGTTCGCTGGTTCTTGGACTCAAATTAGCTCTTGGGACTCTTGACGGTTCTCTTTCCCATTTACCAAGAGCAGATCTACCCCCTCTCCCCACTGTCATCACTTCCAGCGGCGCAGGTACAAGCATTGCCAGAGAGATAGATGGGTCTCCGGTGGACATCACAATGCTTCTTTTGATGGGTTCCATGAGGACGGTTGTTCTGTAGATGAAGTCTTTGAAGAAGAACAGCTTGATCTCTCCTGTTCTGACGAAGAATATGAAGCGTCTCCCCTACCATCTTCTCCAGCTCCGGTTAGTCCAGAAACACCATCCTCTCTGGCTCCAGCTACTACAGACCCACCAGCTTGTTCTAAAGGTGCCACCTTTAGACCATCCAGCTATGTTAAAGAAGGTAACCCTCCTGTTCCCTCATCTGCTAATGGTAAATGGAGAGACCTGTTCTCCTCTAACAGAAACACAACCATTTGCTCCAAACTCATGCATTTCTCTTGCTATAATGCTATTCCATCATGTCCATTCTTAGAGGAGGACTTAGATCATTCTAGCGATGATTGGAAACTCTGTGTTGTGGGGTATGTGTCTGGTAAATTTCCTGGGTACAGGGCACTTAATAGTATTATTGCGAACACATGGAAATGTCCACCCACACTCACCATGCATGAATCAGGTTGGCTAGTCTACAGATTTGAAAATGAAGAGGATAAACACTCTGTATTGTGTGGTGGTCCCTATCTTGTTTATGGCCATCCGTTAATCTTGCGCCAAATGACAGAATATTTTGATTATTCCTGCTCTGTAATGACTCATGTTCCCGTTTGGGTGAAATTTCCAAACTTGCCTCTGAAATGTTGGACACCAAGATGCTTATCCAACCTCGCCAGTGTTCTGGGGAAACCAATACAATGTGATAAACTGACATCCACAAAGGAGAGGCTGTCATATGCTCGTGTCTTGGTGAAAGTGGATTTACTTGCTGACCTACGGTCTTCCATTGATGTAGTGCTGCCTAATGGAAACCCTCTCTGTCAAAAGGTCATTTATGAGACGCTGCCCAAATTTTGCAAGCACTGTAAAGTGCTAGGCCACTCCACTGGGGCATGCTCTAAGGGTAAGGAAGAGGCCAAAACAGTTGAGAAGGCTGGCTCTGCTCAAGGTGCTTCCACAGGAAATGTCAAAGGCAAAGGAAGTGTCTTCACTCGCCTCAGCCCTGCTGTGAATACCCTGGTTGATGCCCCGTCTGTTACTGCTCCTCCAGTTGAGGTCTCTCAAGTTGCCCCTCCTCCAGTGAATGCCCCTGAACTTGATACTACCACTGTCCCTTCAGATTCTTGTGTAGCTCAGGATGCGCAGCCTTGTTCCCAGACCACAGCTTCAGGTACAGAAGAGTGGCAAACTGTTCGTAAAAGGAGACATAGCTCAGGGACCAAACGACAAACACCAACCCTTTTGCCTGCTGAATGTCACCTGCCAACTCAACAACAAGTTTCCTCCAAGGGGAAAGCTCCTGCTTGCTCAGTTACTACTGCTGGCAATAAGGCTCCCCGTTGTCCTGGTTCAGGTGTGCTCACCAGGAGCTCGGTTCAAAGGATTTCAAATAGATGTTCTGACAGTGGTAGGGCTCCTCCCACCCTCCCTCACTCATGTTAGTTCACTACTAGAATGTGAGAGGGCTCAACAGCCCTCTCAAACAACATGAGGTAGTAAGCCTCATGAGGAAGAATAAGGTGGATGTTTGTGGTCTTGTTGAAACAAAGCTGGCTTCCTCAGCAGTTTCTTTTATGCACAAATTCCGGTTAAGGAATTGGGAGTTTCTATGAAATGTTACAGCATCCAATAATGCACGCATCTTGGTCTTTTGGAATCCCTCCACTGTCAAGGTGGAGCTTCTTGATCTTACTGCTCAAGGACTCCATATCAATATCAGTAGCTTAGTGAACCAATATTCTTTTGTTGCAACTTTTGTCTATGGCTATAATAAAGTTATTGCTCGCAGAGCTCTCTAGGATGACATGCAGAAATGGAGCTCAAATTCCCCCTGGATTATTCTCGGTGACTTTAACTCACTATTATCCCAAGAGGATAAACACAATGGAGAGCCTGTATCCTCATATGAAGTTTCTGATTTTAGAACTTGTTCTCTGTTAGGCCTTTCAAACCTAAACTTTACAGGTTGTAAATTCACTTGGACAAATGGGAAGATATGAAGCAAAATTGACAGGGTCTTGGTGAATCCTTACTGGTTGGTCGGGTCTTCAACGATCAGTGCATGTGCATTTCAGCACCCCAGGCGCATTCTCAGATCATTCTCCCATAGCAGTCAACATTGGCCCTTTACACTAAAGACATGTTGCTAGCTTCAAGTTTTTTAACATGTGGGTTGAACATCAAGACTATAAGTCTCTCCTATTGTAGAAATGGCATGCAGCAGCTGTTCACGACTCTCCAATGTATGTTTTATGCAGGCAACTCAAGCTTCTGAAAGCTCCCCTGAAGCAGCTTAACAAGTTACACTTTAGACACATTTCGGAGAGAGTTCGCAGAGCTGAGGCTAACCTGGAGCAGCATCAAGCTCTTTTGCATAATGACAAGGACAATGAACATTTGTTGGCCCAGGACAAAAAGCTTCGCTTGGACCTTATCAACCTTAAATCAGCGAAGAAAATGTTTTACAGCCAAAAATTGAAATGCAACTTCTTCAAGGACTGTGATAGAAGGACCAGTTTTTTCCACGCCTTGATGAGTCACACACACAAGAAGAATTTCATTCCTGCCATTCGCTGCAAGAGTGGATCACTCACGACCTCCATGGCTGAGGTGGGGGATGTCTTCGTCAGCTATTACCAGCAGCTCCTGAGTTCTTCACGAGCCACCATTCCTCTAGACGAGACTGTTGTCTGCTGTGGTCCTCGTCTTGATGCCGCTTCTTAAGCTTCTTTGTTAGCTGCTGTCTCACATGATGATATCAAAAAGGCCCTTTTCAGCATTGGTGATCATAAATCCCCGGGGCCTGACGGGTATTCATCTTTCTTTTTCAAGAACTCTTGGGATGTTGTTGGGCAGGATCTTTGTGTTGCAGTGCAAGATTTTTTCCAATCCGGGCAGCTTCTAAAACAAATTAACCATTCTATCATAACACTGGTGCTGAAATCTGCTCATGTTTCTACAGCCAGTGACTTCAGGCCCATTTCTTGCTGTAATGTTGTTTACAAAATCATTTCAAAAATCCTAGCTGACAGGTTGGGGCATGCTCTTGATGGCATTATCAGCCCCATGCAAAATGCTTTCCTGGGTGGTCGTCGAATGGCTGATAATATTAATCTCTTGCAGGAGCTTCTCAGGCAATATGAACGGAAAAGAGCCTCCCTTAGATGCCTTATAAAAATTGACTTCAGGAAAGCCTTTGACTCAGTCTAATGGGCATTCTTATGGCATCTACTTCTCCTCCTTGGCTTCCCTGATAGATTTTTCCATCTGGTGATGACTTGCGTGGAAACTGCTTCATATTCAGTGGTTGTCAATGGGGAGCTGTTTGGGTTTTTCCCTGGAAAATACGGGGTGCGGCAAGGGGATCCCTTGTCGCCATATTTATTCATCACCTGCATGGAATATTTCACTAGGATGCTCAGCTTGGTATCCCAGAATCCTTCATTCCATTTTCACCTGAAATGCAAGCCACTTGGCATTACTCATCTTTCTTTTGCTGATGATGTTATGCTGCTATGTCGAGGGGATAGGTGCTCAATTCAAATTCTCCTCCAGCAACTGGTGCTCTTCGGGCAAACATCTGGCTTGGATATTAATACTTCCAAATCATCAATTTATTTTAGTGGTGTTGCTGTAAGTCTGAAGCAAGCCATTTTGCTCGATACTAGTTTCTTTGAAGGCTCCTTTCCTTTCAAGTATCTTGGTGTGCCTCTTAGCCCACATAGGCTCCTTACAAGTCAGTTCTCACCGCTTCTCCACAAGTTAGAAGCAACTATTCAAGCATGGGTGGGTAAACATCTTACATACGCTGGTAGGTTGGAGCTCATTAAGTCAATTTATATGGTATGGTGCAATTCTGGGTTAGCATTTTTTCTATGCCGTGTGTTGTCATCAGACAAATTACTTGTCTCTGTCGAAACTTCCTGTGGATAGGAGATATAAGCCGAAGTAAGTCTGCTCTTGTGGCATGGAAAACAGTTTGCCTGCCAAAGAATAAAGGAGGACTGGGTCTGCTTAATATTCAAATCAGTAACAACAGTTTCATTGCCAAACAGCTCTGGAACATTCATCAGAAGCAGGATTCCATTTGGATACGATGGATACACCATTACTATTTACATGACAACTCCATTTGGAATGTTCAGATTCATAAAGCTTCATCACCACTGTGGAAGTCTATCGTTCTTCTAAAGAACCAGCTTGTGCAGAGCTATGGGAGTCATCTTGTAGTTATTGACCTAATGGCTGACTGGGAGCGGAGAGAAGGTGGATTCACTTCTAATGCCTATGCTTCACTTAGGCCCCAAAGTCCAGCTGTTCCCTGGGCGAAGATAGTTTGGGAGCAACGGTCTCTGCCCAGATGCAACCTCATATTATGGCTAACTATGCTTGGGAAGCTCCGAACTAGAGATAGACTGAGGTTCATTCCCACTGACACTTTCTGCACCTTTTGTACACAGGAAGAGGAGAGCCATGGACATTTGTTTTTCGGTTGCACTTGGACATCTTCTTTTTGGAACAAGGTTAAAGCCTGGCTGAAATTACACAGACAGATGGCCACTCTCAAGAGTGCAGTGAGAGGTTTGACTTCAAGAAAGAAGAATTTAGAGGCAAGAATGCGCAGAGCCTCTCTCAGCATGATAGTATACTTGATATGGGAGGAGAGGAACAAAAGAATATTTGAGGGCAAGAGTACCTTACCTGACCTTGTCTTTTGGAAATTTCAAATTCTTTTCTTCATGGTTCTGCATTTCCACGAGAAAAATCACACACACATCAATGTTGCCTGGTGACCTCTCTTTTGGATGTGATAACAGTGTTGTGGCTAAAATGGCAGTAGTCGTGGTCCTGCTGCTTTGGCTACCCTGATTCAGCCTGCTGTTTATTGAGCATGAGTCTTCGTGGCTCTTTCAAATAGGGGGAAATATGGGGGTGGATTGCAGTTTGTTTGGCAAACCTTCTTAATTTACCCGTTCTTTTGGTTCATTAGATACTACATGGTGTTTGCATGGCATTCTACATTGTATTTATTCTGGCTTGGGATGAACAACTCTGATTGGCTGGTTCTTCCCTTGGAAGCTTGTGATCTTGGCAGGCCTCATGTATTTATTTATTTGTTTTGTCTTGGCTGTTTCCTGCTGTGCCTCTATCATCTCTGCATGGCTGGCTGAAAATATCCACATTCCACATCCCTGCATGGATTCTACGATGTCGTTTTACTGAGCTGATGGGATGTCTCTGTCTCTTATGCTGTAACACGTAGTCTAGGCATGCATGGGTTTCCCTATCTCTACTGGCCACTGTTCAAGGCCGAGATGGTTGATGGCTTTGGTGTGGCTGTTATTATGGCGGGTGGCTGTCGCTGTTTGGCTGCGTTGACTCTGCGTGGTCCCTTTGTTCCTGTGTGCATGAAATGTCGTCTGCTGTTTTTGGGCTGTTTTGGCTATGTTAGGCTGATGCTTCTTTAATCCCTGGTGGAAGATGGCTTGCAAGGCTGCATGGCTCAGCTTGATTTCGGCTTCTATGGTCAGGTCCTTCATGGTCTGCATGATTTCTGCATGTTTTATCTGCGTGATGTTTATTTCTCGGTGACTGTTGTTGGTCATGAAGTTGTTTCTCTTACTGTTGTTTTATAGGGAGCTTCTTCCCGGTTTTTGTTTAGGTTCTTATTACCCTCCTATCTGTATATATTCTTACATTTGATAAAAAAAAAAAAAAGAGCTCTCAGTCTGTCAATCCTTACTATGTCTGAACCTGGTAAGTTTCCCCGTGTTGAGTCAAATTAAGCCGCAGGCTCCACTCCTGGTGGTGCCCTTCCGTCAATTCCTTTAAGTTTCATCCTTGCGACCATACTCCCCCCAGAACCCAAAAACTTTGATTTCTCATAAGGTGCTGGCGGAGTCCTAAAAGCAACATCCGCCAATCCCTGGTCGGCATCGTTTATGGTTGAGACTAGGACGGTATC
>Ga0325414_1004268_pt1 | contig 14924 bp, 10 predicted proteins | sample PopdelMetagenome_8_FD_206183 | JGI IMG/M metagenome (GOLD analysis project Ga0325414, IMG submission 206183) | Populus deltoides microbial communities from Bellville, Georgia, United States - Leaf-PdKOR-R3 | ecosystem: Host-associated > Plants > Phyllosphere > Phylloplane/Leaf | place: USA...
AACTCAATATTTTCATCATGTTTTTAGACGTTGTTGATTGTTGAGTAGATAAATTGAGCATGGGAATTTTTAAACTCTACCAATTAAGTACATTCTTTCAAAATTAAATTAATTTTAATTAATTTATAATTCTTCTTTATAGCATGAGCCAGTATATATTATCAGTTAAGAATGAATTGCTAATGTATGGAAAGGAAAGGATATTAATTGATTAAAAGTGTTATCTGTGTCGAAAAACAAAATCATTCCAATGTGTTATTTACCTCGGAAGTAAAAGACAAACCGTTCGTGTTGTGGTTTTCAGACCAATACCATCGCCGAATATATAATTGAAAAGAAAACGGCCGACTTGAACTAACAAATAACTCCGGTCGCCACACACAGTCAAGGTGATGATGCTCTGACAGTACAATCGTCACTGTATTCCTTGGAAATTCTATGGTTTATTTTGCTTAACTTATATAACATCGCTCTATTTATCTTGAATATGGAACTAGTCGCATGAATCAATCTCAGTTCTTATTGGTGACTTTCATTGCATTTGATGAATTCGGATATTATCAATCATATAAGGGATATCATAATCGAGGTAACGTTTGGGAACGCGGCTGCGGCTGTGTTCCTAAAAAATTTAAATTTTTATTTTGCTAAAATTTAATATAGTTTGTACGTTTTGGATCGTTTTGATGTGTTGATGTCAAAAATAATTTTTAAAAAATAAAAAAATATCATTGGTATGTATTTTAGCACGAAAAGTTATTTGAAAAGCACTCATAACCACACTGCCAAACACGCTCAAAGTTTTAATGTATTTTTATAGATTTTTATTTTGTTTTGATGAAATTTGTGTCAACTCATTTTTATCAATTTTTTTAAAATTCTTTATTCTCAAGGATGATATGCACTGTGAAATCCGATATTTTTTTAAATTGTGGTAGTTTGCTAGATTTTTTCTTAAATAGTGCTAGATTTTTTTTTAATAAAAAATCTATATAATTCCTCTAAACGATGGGACTTAAGAATGGTGAATCCAGACATTTGTTTTATGAAAGATAGTTATCTAAGCTTTTAAATGTTTATTTGTTATTATAAAAATTGATAAATATAAAATACTTTATGGTTAAAAAAAGATTTTACTTGGTTTATAAGAAAATGTTTTTCTTTTATTTTAAGTTAAATATATTTTTTAAATGTTGTAAAAAACTAAAAAATATCTTTTTATTTTTTGATTATATCAAATTTGATACTTAATTTTTTGATTGCCATATATTTTTAAAAAATTATTTTCTGGTTTATTTTTTTTTCAATTTTATATCCTAAAATTTGATTTAATTTGATTTTTATATCAACTCTAGTCTTTAATCTTTTGATTATTATTTATTTTTATCTTATCATTTTTTTAATTGAAATTTTTATATATTTGTTTTTATTCTTTTAATACATATTTATTTTATTTGAAATAATTTATGATTTTTTTTTCAATTTAATTTTTTAAAAAAACATTTTTTCATTAGTAATCCTCATTGTTTAATAATTTTTTTAAAAATATTAATAAATTATTTTTCATGAATTAGCTAAATATTAAAAAATAAATTTTTTAAAAAATATATACTTCAAAAAACACTTTCCATAATTAAAAAAAAAAACAGAGAATAAAATTGTCCCCAGTACAGATATTGTAAGCTTTTAAAAAACTTGCATTTGATGCTAAAGTGGAAAATAGGAAAGGATATGTGGGAGGGAATAGGGAGATGGGACAGCCATGCACCTATCATATGCTTGCTTGCTTGGCCAGTGGACCAAGACCAACGCTAGAAGGAAAGGGCAGTATGGTAAAAGACCTATAGCCCAACTGGCAATAAGCAATCGCTTCACTGCATTTCAAGATTCCAATGTAAGAGGGTGATATGTAAGCAAGTTCTAGTTAATAGATCCGCGCTAGGTTGCGGTTTTTTTTTTTTAAAAAAAACCTTAATAAAATAAAATCAAGTTAGAGATAATTATTAGATATTTTTATTAAATCTTTAATTTAAATTTTTATTTATAAAATTAAATTATATAAAAATTATTTTAATATAATTTAATTGATTTGACCAGTTGAAAAAATCTTTTTTAATCGGTAAAAAAAGTAAATATAAAGATATAATTAAAAAATAATAATAAAACTTAACTTTTTGTTCAGTATTATTTAAAATTAAAGAATGTGGGAGTTGCTTTAATATGATAAAGTCAACTTGATAATAAATAAAAAAAAATTAAAGATAAAATTAAGAAAAAATAATAAAATTGTCATGAAAAAAAACATTTTAACCCAACTCTCTCTATGACTTGAGTTTAAATTAAATTGTGTGGTAGTTGTTCTGGTGTGATTTAATTCACTTGTCTGATTAAAAAATAACTCAGATGATTATTAAAAAAATTTAAAGATAAAATTTATAAAATTAAAATAAAATAGTGAATGAAAGAAAAGAGAGAGAGAGGGCAATCGGAACAAAAGAGAAGGAAAAGGAAAGAAAGAGCTTCACTGCATGTATCCTTGCTACATTTACGTCTGCTTGTGGCGACTGATATACCATAAAAAAATTGATAGTTGAGTTTGTTTTTAGAAACGGCCAGCGCTCAGTCAAGAGATGGATGAAGTGGCCCTGGCACCACCTTGGCTGGTACGAATCATTAAATGCATCACTGATAACGGTAAAGGTAGTGGCACTCACGACAAGAGGTCCAAATAGGGAAGCCTTGAGGCTCGAGGCAGGGTGAGCCGATGGATGCACAGGAGCTTGGATAATGGACCATCTAAGCTGACAAGATACACAGCATAATTGGTGGTTAGATGTTTAGCTCGGGGGAAAGTGGCAGTAAAGTTGGGGGAAGTTTCGGTGGTTTTCAAAAATGACTAGACGAGGGAAGATTGTCCAGATCACGGGTGGTGAGTTGTCAAATATGGGGCATGGCTAGGAATACTACATAGCCATCAGGTTCACGGGAACATGTAGATCCAACAGTTTTAGCTCGATTAAATATACAAGTTCATGGGTTTTGAACCCCTGCTCCCCAGAATTATACATGGGATTTTTTTTCTTCTGGGGGGTTACCACTACGGTAGCACCACACAGAATCAGCTTTCTCAAGAACTTCAATATATTATCAAATTATGTATTTGTTTTTATTAAAAACTAGCCCTATATATCTCTGCAGACACACCAAGGCTCCGTCTGGAAACAAAGGTTGCGTGCAATTAACCTCGTTTCCAAACAGACACTGATACATTTAAACACTGCCTTTTACAGAACTGATACGCTTGGGATATCAATTTGAACAATCGTTTACTACCAAGAACGACATTGGAATAAGTTCTGGGAATTAAGGACCTGGATATCTCATCCTTGCTTCATTTTTATCGGGTCTGGGAGTTTTTTTATTTTTATTTTATTACTATTATTGTCGACGAACACTATTTTAAACTGCTTATTCAAACAGAGGAGCAAGGACAAGGAACATTAAAAAAAAAGAACAATATAAATATTCTTGCAGATATACGTCGTTATTTTAATTTTGATAATTAACACGTAAGACTTAAATAGCTGCAACACAAATCCAATAATTAATCTATTCTAAAAATCCCTCTATCCAAAAAGTATTTTCAGAAAACAAGAGTAGGCATGCATGGATTTTCATGAAAAACAATCCATATAATCGGACCAGAAAATGATAGCATATTTCCAAGCAAAGGGGATGAAGAAAGACAGAGACGAGGAAACAGTTTCTATTTCCACCCCTACTTCTATTTGGGATTTAAATTGCAAATCCAGCTCATTAATTTATCGTCCTAGCAGCATTGGATAAGTGACCAGACAATCTTCTCATATAAGCTAGAATCCAAAGCAATTAAATTCACAGGATCAAGTCAATAAACGAATGTTTCCATGGATCCAACAAAGTTTCCCTAATCTCAACCAAACAAAGCTAATGGTGTAATCAAATCAAGTAGAAAGCTTCTCTGGCACGTTTCCTTTACTGGGAAACATTCAAACAAGAAGGATAATAGCGAAAGAGACCCCCTAAAAGCCTGGTGTTCAACGCTAATCACCATCTCATAAGCAGACACGATTCCATGGATTAGGTTTGTGCTTACGTGTCTCCATACAAAGCATAGATTGACCCACCTCCGACTTAGGGTCCGTCTGCATCGTGATGGTATGCTTAAAGATGTTTTTAGATTTAAGTTATTTAATTTTTACTGTTGCAATGTATTTTTATTCTAAATTATGATAAAAATTTAAATTTGAGAAAACTATAACTTATAGTTTTTTTCCAAATCACAATCATAAAAACTATTAAAAAACCATACAGCAAGTGAAATCGCTGTCCAGTAAGATAACGTGAATTAATATTGAAATCAACAAACGATCAATGATTTCAGTAATTTTGTTGATTAAAAAAAATTCAGTATAAGGTAGGAGCAATGACTAGCACAGGATGAAAACCCCTGTCCTTGGCCCTCAATTACAGACAAAAACAAAAGGGACTTTGCCAGCCTGGCTTTAACCCACACAGTATATGGTCTATATTCCCACTCTCTCACACAAAATCCCCAAACTACCCCCAGCCAACTATCTCCTCTTATCATCATCTCCTGTCGCCACCATAGCCCATACACCTAGTTTCAAACACCATGTCAATCCTCTGCATTTTTCTCTTTCTAACCACCGTCGTCGTCTCCGTACGGAGCTTACCAAACGCAGAACTTCCTGCGTTTAGAGAAGCACCGGCATTTCGAAACGGCAGAGAATGTCCCAAAAAGACATGGCCTTCATCATTCAACAACCTCAACCACCACCACCACGATCCTTCTATAATTCACATCGCAATGACACTCGATGCCACCTACCTCCGTGGCTCCGTAGCCGGAGTCCTCTCCGTCCTCCAACACGCCGCCTGTCCTGAACACATAGTCTTCCACTTCATCGCCACTCACCGCCGAGCCGACCTCCGACGCACAATCACCTCCACATTCCCTTACCTAACCTTCCATCTCTACCATTTCAACACTGATCTGGTCAGAGGAAAAATCTCCTCCTCCATTCGCCGAGCTCTGGATCAACCGTTGAATTACGCGCGAATCTACCTCGCCGACCTCTTACCGTTCACAGTGAGGAGAATCATCTACTTCGATTCTGATTTAATCGTGGTCGATGACGTGGCAAAATTATGGAACATCAATCTAGGTGCACACGTACTTGGCGCGCCAGAATATTGCCATGTTAATTTTTCTTATTATTTTAACTCTCGGTTTTGGTCGAGTCCAGTGTATGCGACATCGTTTACGGGTAGGAGAGCGTGCTATTTTAACACGGGGGTGATGGTGATAGATTTGAGAAAATGGAGAGAAGGGAAATACACTGAAAAATTAGAGCACTGGATGAGAGTACAGAAGAAGAATAGGATTTACGAGTTGGGTTCATTGCCTCCTTTTTTGCTTGTTTTTGCCGGCGACGTGGAGGGCGTCGAGCATAGATGGAATCAACACGGGCTTGGAGGCGATAATCTTGAAGGGCTGTGCAGGGATTTGCATCCCGGTCCGGTAAGTTTGTTACATTGGAGTGGTAAGGGCAAGCCATGGCTCAGGTTGAACTCTAAAAGACCGTGTCCGTTGGATTCTTTGTGGGCACCGTATGATCTTTATCGTCATCCCACCTTGTTTTGTGATACCTAGCTAGGTTTGGTGCTGTGATCTCGATGCTAGGACACAGGTTGAAATGTGAGGATTTTTGTCAGGTCTATCGTTGAGACCAATAAGGGGGTTACGGCCGTTAAAAGAAATTTGTTAACGGCTGTGATTTTGTGGAAAATGGAGCGTCCAATTACTTTGAAAATGCAGAGAAAAAGTGGGATCTTCGGTTGTTTGTCATGGTGATCCGATAAAGATGATGATTGACTGCGTGGATAAAGGAAAAGCCAGGTGGTGGAGGGTTTTTATTTGTTTGAAGTAGGTTTTCTTTGAAGATTATGGAAAATCGCTTTCAAAGGGTTTTTGGTCTTGCTTTTGTACAGTATTATAATAATAATAATAGAAATTAGAAAGTGAAAGGGGTATTGTTAAATACCAATAAGGGACCTCCACCTGCTACATTGTTTGATTAATGGTTGTCGCTGATCAAAAGTTGTTTTAGCTTTTGTTTGCTTGCTAAAAACTTTACTGAAATTATTTTTCAACATTAATCAAAAACTGAAAAATAAGTACATAAATTTGTTTTTTACTTAACCTCTTAATAATGTCAATTAAAAAAAAAAACATGTTTTAAATATTTTTACCAGCTGCTATCAACTTGTTATTTTTCACCGAACACTACAATAACCAGCTGTCCACGATTTTTTAAAAGGGGGTTTGAAACAGTCTTAAAGTGATTTTTTTAAAATATATTAAAATTATATATATATATATATAATTTTAATATTAATATATAAAACGAATAAAAACTATAAAAAATTAATTTAAAATAAAAAAATACATTCAAGATTTAGTAAAATTATGGTCGCACAGTGGCGCCAAGAAATTGTTGATATAATTATTATTTTATTTTTAATTTTCAAAACTTTTTATCATTATCACTAATATCATCACCTTCCTTTATCCTCTATTGTAGATAATGTATTTTTCTTGATTTATTATCATTACTTAAAAAATATAATTAAAAATAATATATCTTACAGAGAAATATTATAGGAAGATATTTTTCTTGTTATGTCAGGATAATAATAAAAAAAATAAAGGAACCTTAAGTTTGTAACTAAAATGTAAAGTAAGAGCGGGTTCTTGAATTGTCGTAGCCTCGAAGGTATTGGTTGCATTATCTTGGCCAAGAATCGCCGCTTGTTTGATTTAAAACCAGCGACTGGAACAATTTCTTTTCCTTCTTTCGTTGATTTGCTCAATCAGGACTTCCAAGTTCCTAGCTAGGGAAATAAAAGAAACTGAGCTCTCTTTTCCCTCTGTCTGCCATTGATCTGGAGCTTTTCCTGTTTGTTTTAAAGGTTATATCGTGAAGCTACAGTTAATTTTTAAACAGCGATAAAGCTAAAGTTTTTTGTTTTTATAAATCTAAAGTTGAATCTAACATCCACACTCATTACACTTGCTAGAGAAGGAAAGAAAATAAAACAATGGAGTATAACTTCCACTCCTAGTGCAGGCAAGGCATTAATAAATAGAGAAACGGGAAAAAGAAAATGATTAATATTTGAATTCAAGTGGGTTGAATTTGATGCTCATATAAGCTATATGCCTCGACCGTTGATGAATGCTGCGGATTCAATAAACCAAATAGGAGCGATGCCTTAAACCGATTCTTGCTCTGGGCTTCGAACATGGCCCTGGGGTTCCATCGGTCACTGTGTATATCTAGGCTGGATCTTTTTTCCTTGGGCTTTTTCTACGTGTCTTGTTGACACCAAGCGTGCTCACTGTACAACATCATGTGCGTGCCTCTTGGGGCAATTTCAATGGCAAAAACCAGTCAAATTGTCAATATAATATTTTGAACAGTGTATTTTTTTTTCATGTTGTATTTCAATGAAAAATGGCATCTTGACATGTCATTTTGTATTTTATATGGAATGAAAAGAAGAGAGGGGAGGAGTTTAAAGAAAGAAAAAAAAAACAATTAAGATTTTCCCTTCTTTTCATGCTTTTTTTTTTTAAAAAAAGAAAAAAATAAAGTAGTCACTATTTGTTAGAGGCAAGATCACGCACGCATGCCACCTAGCAAATGCCATGTAGATGAGCAGAAGCCCAGCCCAATCATGTTTACAAGTATCTACGTGTCATCTGTGGTGTCCATTGCTTTTCTTCCTATTCCATCCCCTCAAGCCATCAGTACTGCTATCCACACAAAATACCTGCCATAACTGTCACTGTATAACCAAGCCAAAAATATCAAAGGAAGAAATGATGAAAAAAGAAAGAAAGAAAAACTAGAGGTCTAAACTCGAAGCGGATTCAAGAGAAACCAGTGACTTGACACTTGAAGCGGAGATTCAAGTAAAACCTTTTTTCTGCGGTCATGGCCACTGTGGCATCAGGAGGTACAATACCTATCAAACTCCACAGCACTCACAGACCAAAACCCCCATCTCCATTTCTTGGAAGAAAACTCAATCTCAATCCCTCTTCAAGAACATCCATAGCCACCTTACACCCCAGAACACTTGCAGTTGTTGCATCATCAGGAGGTGAGTTCTTCGATGCAGTTCACAATCTCTTTTTGGGTGTAGGAGTAGGGCTACCATGTACAGTGATGGAGTGTGGTGATATAATATATAGAAGCACTTTGCCAAAGCCCAGTGGGTTGACGCTTACTGTTCCTGGCGCTGCTTTGGCTTTGGGTACTTTGTCTTACCTCTGGGCCACTCCCGGTGTGGCTCCTGGGTTCTTTGACATGTTTTTTCTTGCTTTTGTTGAGAGATTGTTTAGGCCCACTTTTAAGAAGGTTAGTGTAGGTTGTGACTGGTTTTATTGTTTCTCTTGGTTGGATTGTTTTTGTGGCTCTTGATTGCATATAACTTGTGGTTATGGGGTTTGGTTTTTGGTTACAGGATGACTTTGTTTTGGGGAAGAAGTTGGGCGAGGGAGCTTTTGGAGTGGTTTATAGAGCTTCATTGACGAAGAAGCCTTCTTCCAAGGTATAAAATGTTTGATGAAATTATTTTTTGTTGTCAGAAACTTTCTTTGAACTGATTCTTACAGAAATTGACTCTTGAATCAATTGCATCATTGTGTCTTTTTAGGTACATGACAAAAATTGAATTGGTTAGATATTTCACAGTTAATTCATGACATTAATTTTACCAATCGCTGCACTTTCTTTATTAGCTGTCCTGCTTAAGCTAATAGATTCATACCTTTAAATCCTCTTCAACATCAGATGTTTTTGGAAGATATTCTCACTGATCATTTCATGGGATGACCGGATGATTAAGAAGGAAAACTAATCAATTAATTCTTTTGGTGTTTTCGATGTTCTGGTAATGATTTATGAGTGATGCACATGCTTCTTAGCTTTCATTGACTAAGAATGCCTTGAGGAACTTAATACAGTACATTAATTTGTGGTTTTTAGGTGCCTTATCAGAAGGAAGGTGACTTAGTATTGAAAAAGGCTACTGAATACGGGGCTGTGGAAATTTGGATGAATGAACGAGTTCGAAGAGCTTGTGCAAACAGCTGTGCTGATTTTGTGCATGGATTTCTTGAGGTGTTGATCTATAATGACTAGTACTACCATATAAATTAAGGGTATTTTTATCTTAAGAATTGAGCAAATCAATCTGATAGCTCACACCCTTTTGTATTCTGTTCCTTTTCTGGTGACTTGAATTGCTAAAATGGAACTAATCTCAGAATTCTTCAAAGAAAGGAGCTGAATATTGGCTCATATGGCGGTATGAAGGGGAGGCCACACTTTATGATTTGATGCAGAGCAAAGAGTTCCCCTACAATGTTGGTACATTCTCTCTATTTCCTTCTTTATAATAAAACTCATTACTTAGATTCAATAACTTATACATCTGAATCCCGTGTTTGAGAACTTTGTATAATCAATTAGCTTAAGTGAAAAGGTTGATCCTTCCTTCTGAGCAACAACTTTCAGTCTTTAATTGGTGATAAATATTAGGTTTTTCTATTGTTGATGTAGTATCACAACTGAACGGTCTAATTCATCTGTACTTCTCATTCTGAAATAGAAAATATGTCATTTTGTTTCTATTCCCAACTGATTTTGTAGATATAGTTGGTTTTGACTTAATTGGTTCTATTAAGTTGCTTCAAGATTAAACCTTGGTTTATTCAAATTACCAGTGCCAGTTTTAGTAATATTACCTAATGTTCAGGTAGAGACAATGATAGTCAAAGAGGTACAGGACTTGCCTAGGGGGCTGGAGAGGGAAAACAGAATCATTCAAACTATCATGAGACAACTTTTATTTGCGCTGGATGGCCTTCACTCAACAGGAATTGTGCATAGGGATATTAAACCACAGAATATTATTTTCTCTGAAGGTAATGACATCGGGATTTCTTCTAACATAAAAGTTAAAGTCAATCTAAGATCAAATTATTCATGTTTTCATTTAAAACTGGAGCAGGATCTCGTACATTCAAGATCATTGATCTTGGAGCAGCAGCAGATTTGCGAGTGGGAATCAATTATATTCCCAAGGAATTTCTTTTGGACCCAAGGTACTTTCTTTCTCACAACGCAACAGCAACTATAAGAGATTATGGTGACAATTTTATTGAAGATAACTAACTATATGACAGGTTGAACCCCCAACTTCTTCACTAGTACTGAAATTAGTACTGAGACTCGTGTGATGCAATCATTTAAGTTTGAATCATGCTTGTCATCGAGTTCATAGTTCTGGGATTTCATTCTTCAGATCTCCAAAAGGAGCTTTCCTTTTCTTAGCACGTTTATGTAGCATTTAGCATGTTTATGTAGCATTTGAATTCCTTTATTTACTTTATGTCGATCACCATGGCACTTCACAAATAGGAAACAGGCATTGCTAACTAAATTTTTGACAATAAGATGGCCCTTCAATTTTACATCATTTTTTATATCCATGATTGTAGTAGAGACACAGCATACATTTTCTTTACTTGGTTTCTTTTTCCTAATTTCTTTCCCGTTTATCATATTGTATTCACAATCCATCCCATCTCAGATATGCAGCGCCAGAGCAATATATCATGAGCACACAAACTCCATCTGCGCCCTCAGCTCCTGTGGCAACTGCACTTTCCCCAGTGCTTTGGCAGGTGCAAATACCAACCTCAATATCTCCTAGTATAATTATCATGAGCCTGGCATTCTCCCTCAACGAAATAATCTTCCTTCTGATGCTTTTGACAAACAGATGAACTTGCCGGATAGATTTGATATTTACAGCACTGGTTTAATCTTCCTGCAAATGGTGAGTGAAAATCACTGAGCAGCTATATGGTTACCGTGTTCAAGCGCTGAATACTTTGTCTGCCATGCATCTGTTCACACTTACAGACATTCTGTAGTGACTTTCATATAAGTAGTTCAAGAATGGACAAAAATTATTAAATCCTTCTGTACATCAACAACAGCAGTGAGGAATCCTTTTCTTTAATGCTTGAGGGTACTATCTACTGATTCATGCCCAGAAACATTTTGTGATAGGAGTACCAGTACTGTAAATAATGGGGAGTTGTGGAGGGGAGGGGGAATGAAATACAGTAAATGCATTCAGGGAAATAAATTTTGCATTTAGGTTAGCATTTTCATTGATTTACCACTCAAATTATCACATCAAGAAATTGTTTGAAATGTTCTGGTTTATAAATTAAGATTTTAGTTGCATTTAAGGTCAAATAAATTGATAAAATGTACCACCAAACATGAGCGATTAGGTCACATGCCATTTTCAATTGATCAAAGTCGAACGAAGTACTTGAAAATTCAAACATTCAGCTAGTCACACACTGGATATGAGAAACTGTCTTTAGGCATTATTAGCTCTTAAAATAGCAACGTGCTTCTTCATGTTGTTACCTGAGTCTAAACAGATTGCTAGTTTTGACTACTTCTTGTGATGGAATTTTTTAGTTGTATTCAACTTTTAACACCTCTTCTTACAGGCTTTTTCAGGACTACGATCTGATAGTGCACTCATACAGTTTAACCGTCAATTAAAACGATGCGATTATGACTTAAATGCATGGAGGAAAAGCGTAGAGCCACGTGCCAGCTCTGACCTTCGAAAGGGTTTTGAGCTATTGGATTTAGATGGTGGGATAGGATGGGAGCTTCTAACTTCAATGGTTCGATATAAAGCAGGACAAAGAATAAGTGCAAAGGGAGCTTTAGCTAACCCTTACTTCGATAGGGAAGGACTATTAGTTTTGTCCCTCATGCAGAATCTCAGGCTGCAATTGTTTCGAGCAACACAACAGGATTATGGAGAAGCTGCCGAATGGGTTATTCAGCTAATGGCAAAATCTGGAACAGAGAAGGAGGGTGGCTTCACAGAAGCTCAACTTCAAGATCTGAGAGTCTGTTTTTGAACTATATTAAAAATTATTTTTAACAATATCGTTCACAGAGGAATCTCTGACTGCTTCTGTTCTTTATGTTCAGGAAAGACAAAAGCCTAAAAAGAAGGCAAGCCCTCAAAGGAATGCTCTTGCGTCAGTACTTCGGCTCCAAAGGAAGATTATGAAAACAGTGAACGAGAGCGTGGACGAGCTTAACAGACGAAGGAAGAGCCTATGGTGGAGCCGATGGATCCCCAGAGAGGAATGAAAACTGTACATAGATGCATATATTTTAGTTTTTATGTAAATTTTGTAACTGCAGTATTACATCTGACCACTTTGGTGGAATAGAAAATCATGTGTGAAGATGAACTTAGCTGGAATCTTTGGGGAAACATACCTGGAATCTTTTGACCGCACGTTTAAGCTCCTTCAGTAACGATATACTTATAGAACAGAATCGATAAATGAAATGAAACTGCCATGAAGCATTCTAAAGTCTTCACATTCTTGCGGAAGTAGTTGAATATTCAGACACGCTCTGGGCACGGCATTTTAGAAGTATTTTTCTGCAGAAAAACTGACTCATGATGCTTGCTTTTAAAGAAATGGCAAGTGAACGTGGGTTCTCGATATTGATGATTGCAGAGAAAAAGTAAAGAAACTGCTATTAAGCATCGATATTTTCTCACCAGCTTTCGACAGCTTCAGATCAGACCTGTGCCACTTCTAGTAAAATAAGAAAATTATTGTTTTCGTGGAATTTTGAAAATTATTTTGTGTTAGGAATGGATAGCACTCAGCTCCTAGTAAATTAAGAAAAATAAAATTAAAAGCTGCAAGTAACAAACAGTAAAAGTACTATTAAGCCTCTTAATTTGACACAAAGGCCTTGCAGCAAAAGCAGTAAGTTCTCAAGCTGGCCTTGCTCTTTGCGTAGCTTGAAGACACAAAGGCCTTAGGCCACTGCAAAGAAGATTAGGCCCATGCTCATCCTTGATGAACAGAACTGACTCTCGCAGGAGTCCCACCCAGCAACAGCATGGGTAAAGGAAAAGGAGAAAAACTGGGAGGTTCAAGGTTCACAAATTTATTTCCTGATGACATGTTGCCACTGGCACATTGCTCCCGTTCTTTCCTCTAGAAACATCTTCCCTAGAATCACAAGCTGAATCATCTATCAACTTTAAAAGTAGAAGATTCCACATTTGTTTTTCAGGTCTCATGCATGCTGGCTGGATATTTTACATGAGATAAATGTGGTTCACAAATCATTTACCAGAAAATAAGTAAACATCACAACACAACTTCGAGTTAATTAATTAATACACTTAAAATCACTAAAATTATGAGAATTTATCAGCATGCAATATCTTTTAAATTAGTTAATTGAGCTGTTCATATCCATATTATTCGAGAATAAGCGACGATTCTACAACGTTAGCCCTTAACTTGTTCATTCTTCAAGCCATCTATATTTTCTATTTATGATCGCATACGTTTCTCTATCCTTGCGTGGTCATGGGACTGGGTAGCTAAGACTGGACAACGGTAACCTGGCTGGCCTGATCAGTCAGCTAAGCAAGGACACAATCACATGTTAAATATCTGTTCGTGCATAATTGATTCAATAATTAACTCGTAATTACATGGAGGATTTCTCGTAAACTTCCCGTTAAGCATGAAGTTTACGACAGAATTAGAATTGGTCGAAAAAAACACAACTGTTTGATCAAATTGAAGTATTAGTCCATGTTAAGTTATGGCCATTTGAATGATTGGTTGAAGGAATTCAAGGTGAGGAGAAATCAAGCACAGCAGCATGTGGGAAGAAAGTTGCTTCATAAACAAAAAAGCGTATCAAAGTAGAATAATTCGCATGGTGGTCGAGCAAATATTAATTATAAACTATGGTTTCAAAGCTTATTGAACTAAGATAACAAATAATATTTATGTTGAGTCTATCACAGGCATTGTTATTGTAAATCACGAGACCTTCACGTGCAAATCTGACCTTCTTGTTCAGTACAACAAGGCTGTTTTTATGTGTGTACAATACAACAAAACCCAGCATGAAACACCTCAAACAAGACCTGTAACTCTTTGATTATAGTGCAATTAAAATATCAAATTTCACTGTTATTTGTCATCATCGTCTCTAATCTTTAGTTGAATCTGTGGTTTAAATGGTGGTTTTCATCACAAATCCTGGCATAGCATGCCATTGCTGATGTCATAATTACAACCTGTAAAATATTTAAATATTTTTGGTGCCTAATAATGCATGCATCAAGTATAGGGAAAAACAGGTAATGTGTGAACAATGAATATTTTTTAGTCCACAGTCATCAAATGATGCCCATTCCTATTAACTAGCTGGTATTTTTAACTCGATATTTTTTATGCTATGAAGAAATTCAAATCGATAATAGAATGATAACTCAATATATTTAGGTTTATCATGAGCTGAATTTAAGGAATTATAGTTCTAGTAAAATACTAAACTCAATGTAATTTTGCTTAATGATGCGTGGAGCTTAAGAAACCATGGACTTAGCTGAGATTTCTCTGTGAATGATATTGTTAAAAATAATTTTTAATATAGTTTAAAAACAAACTCAATGTATTTTTAACCCATGATAAAATATCAGATCCAAAATATTCAGGTTCAACCATACACTGAACCCAAGAAACCAAGATTGTCAAAAACGCTTTTTTAACACGACATGAAATATACAATATAAACTCAGATCGTAAAATCACAAGAAAAATATTTTAACTAATTATATATTGATAATTTCAGTCAAGTAGTAAATAATAATATAACACAATTAAAATAAAAGTGAAATAAACAATA
>Ga0325414_1004274_pt1 | contig 14916 bp, 8 predicted proteins | sample PopdelMetagenome_8_FD_206183 | JGI IMG/M metagenome (GOLD analysis project Ga0325414, IMG submission 206183) | Populus deltoides microbial communities from Bellville, Georgia, United States - Leaf-PdKOR-R3 | ecosystem: Host-associated > Plants > Phyllosphere > Phylloplane/Leaf | place: USA...
TTGTCAAGCTAGCTAGATCATTAAGAATGACTCATGGAGTAGGGGCAACAAAGTTCTTTCTGTGACGTGGTTTATGATAATTTTTAGGTATATATTTTAATTGAAAATAAATTAAAATAATTTTTTTTATTTTTTTATATCAATACAATAAAATTATTAAAAAATATTTTAAAAAATATTAATTTAATATTTTTTTAAATAAATAACATGTACAATTTCAACAATAAAAACAAGCCCACAAACTTTATTTAATGATTAAGTGGTTAAGTTGACTCGAGTTCCATGAATTTTGAAAGGAATAAGAAATACGAGGAGAATTAATCTTGTGTGATGTGTTATTGGTAAAAAACTTACTTATTTAGCTCTAAAAAAATCCAGATTAGCTTGTGATTCGGCCAGTCTAAAAAACTCTAATAAATTTTTTTAAAATAATTTTATTTTATTTTTTTATAAAATAAAAATATAAATTAATCTAAGTTATTTATGATCTATTTATAATCAGATATTTGATCGAGTCAAATCCAAAAACACATTTAAAAAACTATGGTAATTAAAATAGTTGACCGGGTCAAACCCGAAAACACGTTTAAGAAACTAGAAACTATGAGTAGTCTACCAAAGTATGGGAAATAGCAGTATTCACGTGAGAGCTGAGACAATAGTCAGTCCAAGCTGGGTCTGTTCATGAAGAAGGTGGGTGGCCCCTTGATTAATTTAGTGCTGCAACTTTCAACCACGGAAATGATTTTTTCTTGCGTTATTATCCTGATAAGCATGCATTTTCCAAGCTTTTCCAAAACCATGAGCCCCCTTTCCAATTGTTTGTATTCTAAAAAAAAAATTGTTAATATAAATTATAAGAAATCAATCAATCGAAGGGTGAAATTGACATTAGATGGTCCACATATTAACAACAAGTGATATATTCGCATAACCCCAAAATTATTTTTTTGGAATCTAGCCCGGTAGGTCCGTTGTTAATTCAGACCGGTGAAGAACATAAATTCTTTTTAAAAATTCAAATTAATCCAACTTAACGCAATAAAAATGAGCAAATTCTTGAATTGGGTCTAGCCTTAGATTAAGGGTTTGTTTGGAAACGCGGTCAAAATCGTGTTTTTTTAAATTTTTAAATTTTTTTATGTTTTTATATCGTTTTAATATGTTAATTTTAAAAGTAATTTTTTAAAAAAATAAAAAAATTATTTTAATATATTTTTAAATAAAAAATACTTTAAATCAGAAATGCTGGCTACTCTCACCGGAAAAAGGTTACGAAGTTAGTAAACCCGCCATGACCAAACAGGGCAATCGATCAATTTTCTTACAATCATGGAATACTTACCAGGCCAAACATCTCTACATGTGTCATAATGTCAGCTACGCATGACAATATAGAACCATGAAAAAGGGGCAAATCTTAAATTAGTCTTGATCATAGTAACATCTAGAATTCCTTCTGCACACGCATCAGCAATTATAACCCTGCTGCCACCATTCTTTCTAATTAACTTGCTGATTAACAATCTAAAAAGTAATTAGCAAAATTCTTTAGCACTTGCAGTATGCCCTCAGATTGTACACTCAAGTCAAGCATTAATTCTCAACTACTGATACAAGCTGATTTAATGTCAACCACCATGTTCTGGCCATCCTCTGGCTACAATATTCAACCAGGCCCTTAAACTACTGTGCTAACATTACCTTGTCGGCCGGGATCATTTTCGCCTGGCCGTGTTGCTCCGGCAACCTCCTGAGCTGCACCTGAATCTGTGGTATGTTCAAGCAATGAATGCCGACAATTCGGGCACGACGAGTGTGACAAAAGCCATGTGTCTATGCACTTGACATGGAATCCATGGTTGCATTTCGGAAGCACCCGAACTTTCTCTCCATCGACGAACTCCCCTAAGCAAATTGGACATTCTGTGGCTGCAATACTCCCTCCTGCTCCATAGATCGCCACAGGGATCTGGCGTAAATCACGCTTCTTGAGTCCTGTGGCAGCTAAACGCGCTGCGGCTTCTTCTGTGGTCTCCAAGGCAAACCTGCTACTGCAGCGCAAAAGGCAACGCACAATTGAATTCAATCCTAGCGCACCGATTAGTGCACATAGCAAAGCTGCTAATATAATCACCATGTTGGTGTCGAAATTCGTCTCGTTAATGTACGAATCATGCGTTCTGTTCCCATTAGCCGGTGCCACATCAAGCGGTACCGTATCAAGCATGCGGCGATGCATATTGACCATCAATTAATAGGAAGAATTCCCTTCTCTTTTTCAGCCACTAACAGCTTGAAATCTTTGATCAGTTTTGGTACTTGAAGGAGAGGAAATGACTCACAGGAAAAAGAAAAGAAAGACGACTTCTGAAAGCTTGGGTTGATTTCTTGAACTAAGAAAGAAAGGATGTCTGCGGTTGGTTCATTTTGAGAGTTCCTTGCAGCAATGTTGTAAAGATTCCAACTAGAAAAAGACACACGAAGAGCATCTTCTTTGTGTCAAAGATAAGAAGAAAAAGCAACAAAGTGAAGCGTTGGAGATGATCAGTGGCTGTTATCCGAATCAAGGGGACCGTTTTTACTGCAAGATTCCCAGCTTCCTAATAAGAAATGGTCCTGTCTTCTACATGTGCTCAGATAATTTCTCCCTGAAACCGAAACCGAACAATAAAGCAAAAGACATGACCGAGATTGGAACTATACAGCAAATTATCAGCCTTACCTGATCACTCTTGTTTCTTTATCATTGGCTACTGGCTACTACAATAATTCATGCTTGCTGCTCATGATCTTGACCAGGCGTGTAGAGAGGGTATATAACTTGGTGTCGGAAGGGTTTAACTTATATTAAACGATTGAAGTCTGTGGAGGGGTCAAGACGCTAGGAGATATTATGCTAAGATACAAAAAAAATTAAGGGAAAAAAGTAAGCTATAATTGTAGCAACTTTGCCTACCTAATCATGATTATCAAGCACTACTCTAACTTGAAGCTTACTCAAGTACCAAATCTAAACCTAATCCTCTTAATTACACAGTTGGACATTACTGGGTGGAATCAGCAGATGATAAGTTCCTTGTTCATGTGACTTTTTACCCAGATGATAAGTGGGGGAGTTTGCTGCCACCATTTCATTTGATCACATATCCCTTTTGATATCATATAAAGGTAGATAAGTACGATGATTAAGGATTAAAAAGACTAGAGAAATCGTCATCGCCCCTTCAAAATATCGTTTGCCCTTTTCCTACCATGATGCCATACTTTTTGCTTGCACACTCAGCTTGATTTTTTTTGGTTCTGAAAGCAACTTGATCTGAATCATGGCAGGAGCAAAAAGATAGGGTAAGATTTAGGTGTTTTGTAGGCAGAGAACATTTTTCAAAGTACTTGAGAGCTCATAGCATTTTGTTCCATCATTAATATCATTAACCATGTGTTAATTAAGCTAATTAATATAGCTAGCCAATGTCCCAACTCCCAACGTTGTATTTTTTTAGAGAATCATAATTCTTAAAATATAATAAACAATAATACCTAGTGTGTCTCTCCCAAGTGTTTAAGATTAACTTGATGCAACTACTGCTCAAATGTCCCTAGCTTCAACTCTGCTACAAAACTCTAAGAAACGGGAATTGGCCCAAACAGAGGAGTGGAAAACGCTCATATCTGGAGAAGAGGAATGGGATTTGGCACGAAGAAAGGAGGAACCATGCATTAAAGAATGTCTGTACACTTTGTTTTGTGGCCCAATAATATCAAATTAGGCAAGACAAACAGCCCTTAGTACGTGGCGGCAAGGGGAACAGGGGATTGGTCCTTGACGATCGACGAGTCTTATTTTGTGGGGTTCAGACGTTCAGGTTATGTTCCTAGCAATAGACTCATGGATGATGCGTGTGAGCTCTTGATTGGGACAAATATATGCAAGTTACATCAAGTGGGGCCATGGCAACTATGCAAGAGATTCCAACCACTTCCCTAAATCTAATCTCGTTGCTTGTGGAGTTAGGTAATGCGAAAACAAAAACAGTTGGTAGTTACAGCAGTTCCAATATATAATTTCCTGTACCAAATTAAGTATTAAGTTTGTAATAAAATTATTAAGGTTGTAGAGAATTATTTTATGTTGTTATTAAACTTGGTTTAATAGGTTAATTTTGAAATTTCTTGATCTAATTATTTACCTAGTCCAGTCTTAAAACTAAACGGAAGTTAGTCTGGCTGATCTAGTCGATTTAACCGGTTCAAAGACAACCTAAATAATTTATAAATAAAATACAAGGATAAAATTAAGAAAAAAATTTTTTTTATCTAATTTTTTACCTAGTCCAAGTTTAAAATTAAATCATATAGAAATTACTTCAATATAATACACTTAATATGATCAGTTTTTTTTTTTTATCATTTTTAAAAATTTTACTTTATTATTTCTTATAATTTATCTACTATATGATTAGTTTCGAGAACATAATTATAGTTGTAAATCCTCAATATTTTTATGCAATCAACACATGATTTCTTATGTTTATTACAATTATTAGGTGAATTATAATATGTTATTCTATTTTATAATATATTTATTAAATATAAAATAAAATAAATTATCAAATCTAATTTAATATACATCAAATATAAAACAAGATAATTATTTATCCAGTTATATCTAATGTTGTCCTTTCAATGCTATCTAGCATGCCAGACAGTACCTTATCTTTTGATCACACATATCCACATAATAAATGGGCAGTTGGCTACTTTTTAAATATGGACCTAAGTGCACGAAATGAAATTGAAAATGTGGCGATCACGTGATGGCCATAAATCACTCTTTGATATATATATATATATATATATATTTGGAATTGAATCAACCTTGCAAGCCAAAATCAGGAGTTAATTGAAAATTATTATTTTTGCTTGTTTTTAAATAATTTTTTTTATAGAATTGGACATAATTAAATAATGTCTTGATCATCTTTGATCATTTCTAATTTAATATTTTTTATATTACATAAAAGCTTCATGTCCTAATAAAAAATTCCATACATTTCTTTTTATTTATTCTTTTACAAAAAAATAAAATGGAAAGGAATGTAGAATTAATTGATTAAAGGTCATTAGTTTATTGTATCGTGCTACGCTACAAGTAAGATCATTTTATTTTAAATTAAAAGAATATTCAGATTATAAAAAATTATTTGATATTATTATTAAACCTGATTTAACGGGTCAATTTTGAAATCTATCGATCTGTCTCATTGTCTAACTCAAGTTTAAAATCAAACAGTGTAGAAGTTATCTGATGTGACTTAGTCGACTTGGTAGGTCTACAAACAACTCGGACAATCAATAAAAAAACATGGTTTGACTTTAAGAAATTTTCAAATGACACTTTTTTTTTAATATTAAAATGATAATATATTGAATCGACCCGAACTCTGCGACTTAAACAACCAAGCTTGTGACTCAGGTCATTGACTCTGCTTTGTTTAATACCTTTGTTTTTTAAACTATTTTTATTTAATTATACAATACCAAAAATAAATACAAACCAAATATCAAGATGTTTGTTTGAGACTACAATAACCTCGTAGAAAATAAACTGGAATAAATTATGAAGATCAATTCAAAATTAACCAAATATTGAAGAATCAAATTGAAAAGAAAAACTAATATAAAAAATACAAACAATGATGAAAATAGAAGGAAAAAAGCAAAGGAAAAAAAAGCAAAGGAATAAAAGAGAGAGAGAAGGAATTCTCACATGACACCCTGTTTGTTTTTGTGTTTTAAAAGCATTTTTAAAAAAAAAAATTTAAAATTTTTTTATTTACTTTAAATTAATTTTTTTAAATAAAAAATATTATTTTAATATATTTTAAAACAAAAAGCATTTTAAAAATAATTATTACTACACTCCAAACACCACTTAAAACAAGTATTCAAGCCCAATAAAATTGATCTCTGTTTTGATAAGGAAACTAGGAAATTATGAAATAAAGGAGAAATTTTTTTGGATAAATTAAAATAATTTCCATTAGATATCATGAAAAATAATGACCTTCAAATATTTGAACATATTATAAGAACCTCTTTTTTTATCCAAAACATTCTTAATATCAATAAGAATGATTTTAAAAATATTAAGAGTATTTTGGATATTAAAGATGGGTTTTTTAATATTTACTTAAATATGAAATGATTTCATTTAAATTTTTAAATTTTTATATGATAAATGTAATTTTATAGAGTTTTAATAATTTACCCAAAACATTTTCCTTATTAATAGTATCAAAATCCTATTTGATATTGTTATTGATAAACCTAGATTTAATGGGCCCAAAAGTCATAAAAAAATCACCTCTCTTGAGCTTAGTTAAGGAAAGGACTCATCTCTCATGGGTTCAGTTTAGAGAATGATCCATATTTTTTTTTGGCATAACTGCATTTTGAATTCTACTATCCCTGCACCAATTAGATGTATAAAAGTTCTTAAAGAATCCACCATATTTTCATCGATATTAATATTATATAGAAAATAGTGTGTAAAAGTCTTTTAAAAACTCACCATATTTTCATCCACATTAATACATATGCCAATAATATTTTTGCTCATTAATATACATATTAGAGATATTTTCCATCAACATTAATACATATGTTAATGATATTTTCTATTAACATTAATACATATATCAGAGATATTTTTCCTCTTTAACACTATCTGAATAATATTACACTTTAGCTCACTCTCTCCAGAAAAAAACTATGAGTTATAAATAGAACATGAATCATTTAAACAAAAGGTTCAAAATCTTCATTCTCTACTGCTTATTTATTTCCAAAATATCTCTTTGTAATATTATTGCAATTTCTCTCAAAAAATCACTAACTTCATCATCAGATAACCTCAAAATTCATCAAATGAAACCTTTTTCAGGTATCAGAAACCCGCCTCCAGCCATTTTGGTTTGGGAGAATGGATCAGATTGTCAAAATAAAGAGATTAACAAATTATAAAAGATATAAATTTTGTTCTCAAACTACTTGGATTTTTTAAACATCATTAATTATATTATACTATACTTTGGCTACGATATCTTACAATGTCATGCTACATTATGCAATGAATTAAAAATAACATAGATAAAAATAAAGTTTGGTAATTAGTTGTTGTACTTATAAAAAGAATTGTATTTTTCTAAAAAAAAAAATAAATAGTGATTTCACAATAAATCAAAACCCTTAAACTTGACGGATTATCAAGTCCAAAGTGCGAGGACTTGAGAAGACAACCAAGTCCACTGTAACATGAATCTGACATGTTTGCCAGATCCAAGTAACATAGGCCACATATGTTAATTTGTTAGACCCAAGTAATGTACGTCTGTCATATTTGCCAGACTTAAGATGCTTTGACTTGACGTCAACCAAGTATAAAGTAATGTGAGTCGTCTAGCATGCTTGTCGAACCCAAGTAAGGTGGGTCTAACATATTTATCAGACCTGTTACAATTATTATTTTCATATGATGGAAAGGTTTTATGACTTTTCTAGATTGCATGGACATAGAGCTTGCACTTTAGTAAGCTTGACATAAAGTTAGGCCTCATTATTCATTATTAAAATTAAAATGAATAAAAATTATTTTCAAATTGATAGGTTATTTTATTGAAAGTTTTTTTAATTTTAACTATTAAATTTATCGGGTGAGATTAGCTCGCAAATACACTTATTAATGCATAAAATAATTGTTTTTTTTTTAAAATATTGAAGATTTTTGTTCATTAAAGCAAAGCTTCTAGTGGAGAACCTGGTTTTGCATGTTACATGTACAAGGACAAAATCTTCGTCATCATAGTCACAAAAACATGTTTAGGTGCTATTTATTTGTGCAGCTGGATCATGTTTTTTTAAATATGCTTTTTATATTTTTGAATCGTGTTAACATGTGATATCAAAAATATAAAAAATATTATTTTAATATATTATAAAGTGAAAAATATTTTGAGAAACAATGTCTTTCATAATCTTAAACATGCTTTTAGTATATATCTAGTATTATGATAGTTTTTATAGTGGTTGTATAAAAAAGTAGGCTTTTTAAATAAAAAAATAGTTGTGATTTTAAAAAACAAATTAAAAAAAAACATGCCTTTTATTGAAATTGTTGTGAGATATATTTTTATATGCAAAATAAATAAAAAACAGGTCTTTATAAAAAAAAATTTATTTTAGTAATTACAAAATAAATGTTTAATTAAAACATAATTACATGTAGGCACAATATAAAAGGTAAAAATCATATAACTGATCAAATATTTTTTTTCTCTGTGGTGGGGCAAAAACACTAAGTTACTACAATATTCAACTGTCTCCAAGAGTTTTTGAACTATTGTGATTTTCTTTTTTAATTTTTGACGTTATTGTTTGCTTTTATTTTTCATCCTAGCCTTCGATTCGCGATCATGATTTTTGTTTTTTTTTTTCCCCTTGGAGAATGCATGGCTTCTGCTTAATTCCATTGTTAAAGTGAATAGAAAGTTATTTTAGAAATGATGGAAATCGATCAGGCAAATTGCGTTAACTCATACAGTTCCAACAAATCTATTTTTTTAAGCATGCATGTGTAAAATCATGGATGATTTTCTGTCAAGATGGTCAAGTCTATGCTTCCAGTTTCCGGTTAGTTTCTAACGTGGGACAGACAAGTCCTTAAAAACAGCTAAAATAAATCTGAGCTCGGGAAATTGTTTTATTTCACGTGGATTTAAGGTTTTTAAGATGGTTTATTGGGTTTTTGGTGGCAATGAATTGATATTTGTTTGCCAAGGTTTTTAGGGTTTGACATGATTGAAAATAGGTTTTTTTAGATGAAAAATGGATAGAAAATAAGTTTTCGGGTGAAAAAAATAAAGGACCCTGTTTTTCCTCCCACTATAGTAGCCAGATTCTGGGTTGCACATGTAACGCGTCGTCAGCTAACACGGGTCTCGTATGGTTGCCAGATCCAAGTAATATGGATTTGACATGCTTGTCGGATCCAAGATGTCTAGACTTGGCATCAGTCAAGTCCAGAGTAATGTGAACCTAGCAAAAAGTAACGTGAGTTTGACATGCTTGTCAGATCTAAGGTGTCTGGACTTGGGGCAAACCAAGTCCAGAGTAACGTGGGTCTAGCAAACAGTAATGTGAGTTTGACTTGCTTCCCAGACCTAAGGTGCTTGGACTTGACGCCTACCAAGTCCAGAGTAACATGGATCTAACATATTTGCTAGACCCATGATGTCTGGACTTGGCAAGCAACAAGTTCACATAACATGGGTTTGACATGTTTTCCAAACCTAAAACGCCTGAATTTAGCAGACCATCAAGTCTAAAGTACATGGATTTGGGTGGTTAGCCAAATTCACAATAACGTAAGTCTGATATGTTTATCAAACTCAAGTATATATAGGTCAGATGTGTTTTTTATACCCAAGTAACATAAATCTAATATATTTATCATACTCAAATAACGTGGTCTAACATATTTTTTTTTTAGTTGTAAAGAAATTGAAACAGCCCGCGGCAAAGCCGAGTGCCATCAATCTAGTAAATGGCTAAATATGTCCTTGTATGGTAAACAAGTCTCCAATATTTCTCTACGTTATCTAATTGTTTCTATTAATTTCTTACAAAATATTGAATTGTTAACATATTGTTTTATCAAGTTTTTCTATTCAAATTAACATAATTATATTTTTTTAATACCCCTGAGTTATACAAAATATATAACAAGAGATTGCTCAAAATTACTCAACCATTAAGATTTTAAGAAATGAAAAAACAATATTTTTTTAAAATCAAAATTACATTCTAACTAGCATAGCTAATATCTATTTTGATTCCTAGAAAATGAATTGTTTTGTATTTTATCTAATTTATTTCTTTATAATTTCTGGATTAATTTTGAGGTCATGTTCTCACTAATAAACTTGACAGATTGAGGAATTAAGTCAGTTTGTCTCTTTATGAATTGCCCTGTTCTTGAAGAAGATAATGCCTTCAATGCCAATAAATAGCAAGGAAAATTGTTACTTGCCCTTTTTACTAACAATTTTAAAGCACTAGATTTCTTGTTTTTGTGATCTTTATTGTGGTTCCAAGTCTCAGTTTGATCTTAATCTTCACATGAAAACATGGATTCTGGTAAATATTTTGCTTCTCTTTGTTCTAATATTACAGGACATATGTTCTAAACTTCTGATTTTGGTGATTTAAAAAAAGATTTGACAAGGTGCCATTGCTGAGGCTGTGGAAACAAACCTCTGGTTTACCTTGTATTCAAATGGTCCTCTGGTGGTGATGGAGTCCACAACCATACAAACTCAAGCTACGATTTCTCCATGTTTATCTGTATTTGTGTGCCAGGATCCCACTGGCATGGATCATTTAGTTGACAATCCTTCAAATGGAAACAACTGAGGATTGTTGAACACAGACAACATCGATTGGAATGCCTTGTTAGTCTTCCTCAATGACGACTTGCAAGAGCTAGACTTGTCTGTGACCTGCAGTTGAATGTGGATTTGGAAGGGACCCTGCCACATGCTTGAGTCACATTATCATGGAAACTTTACGTGTCCTCCCATGGCCACAACCTCACAAAGCAACAAACCTGATTTTTTTTTTTTTTGTTTCGATAGTCTTTTTATTTTGGACGGCTGACATTGTAAGAGATCTTATGGCTGAGAAAATTCCTGAAAGTTTTCACACAAAAGCCTAGCTAGTAGTATATAAAGACTGCAAGGAGACGAGAGATAAGGTTGGGACTATGGAAACCACAATGACAACCGCTGTACCCAAACTCACAACCCTTCACCCTCGCATCTCCTTCAATTCATTTTCTCTCAGATTTTCCCTCACTTTCCCGGCAAAGAAAACCGCTCTTGTTAAGCACACTTGTTCACCCTCTCACATTCCTCTAAGAGTTTCTGCAAGTTCTCAATCCCAAGCAGCAGTTGAAGCCACCAAAGTGTCCTCCATACCTTCTGAAATGAAGGCGTGCGTATATGGAGAATATGGGGGTGTGGAAGTTTTGAAATTTGATGATAAAGTTTCAGTGCCTGAAGTGAAAGAAGACCAGGTTCTGATCAAAGTAGTTGCTGCTGCTCTCAACCCTGTTGATGCCAAGCGAAGACAGGGCAAGTTCAAGGCCACTGATTCTCCCCTTCCGGTACATCTCTTGCCTCTTGATCACTCTGTTTTTCTTTCACTCCTTTCCCTCTCTTTATTGCCAAAGTATTCATTATCAAACTCAGGCTTCCAGCCTCTTGTACCTTACCTTCATTGCCAGCTTCATTCCTTGCTTCAGCTTGAATTGCTCATTAGGGAAGACATGGCTTCAAATTTCCATTCTTTTCTTTCTGTTTAGTGGAGTTTTCTTAATTTATTAATAATTATCTGAGAAATTGTGTAGACCGTAGGTAGACCATCAAGAAATGACTTTGCATGTTTGATCTGCTGATAGATAATGTAATGTTCAAGAAACGGAAAGAAATACTGATATAATTAAGAGTAAAAAATTAGAGAAATTGGGTACCTTAGTATCATTTTTGTTCTTTACTAAATTGAGCCAAATTGACAAAATTATGAAATCTTTGAAGCCAAATATAAGAATATTTTGTATTTTATGCAATATTATTAAACACGGTTTGGACCGGTAAGTTGAGTCAAGGCTCGGCCCGAGCCAAATTTCACAATAAACAAAAGAGGAGTTGACCTAGTTAAAAATCTGAATTAATCCACATCTCGGTCAACTGGATTAAAAACCCGTTAACTTTTTAAATTATTTTTTTCCAAATAATTCTATTTTAACCTTCAACAAAAGTTTTTTTAAGTTAACCCGTCTGGTTTTTGACTCAAGCCTTGCGACGAGTCAACCCCGAGATTGATATAATAACACTGTTTTTTGTTGCACTTTATCACAACGTTGAATATATTTTTGTAGCCATGCAAGACTGATTTGCAGTAATCAATTCTTAATAAAAAGGGTGTTCACTTTTTAGACTGTTCCTGGATATGATGTTGCCGGAGTGGTGGTAAAAGTTGGCAATCAAGTGAAGGAACTGAAGGAGGGTGATGCAGTATATGGAAACATAAACGAAAAGGCATTGGAAGGACCAAAACAATTCGGCTCTTTGGCAGAATACACTGCTGTTGAAGAGAAGTTATTGGCCCTGAAACCTAAGAATCTGGATTTTATACAAGCTGCTGGTCTTCCTCTCGCAATTGAAACCGCATATGAGGGTCTGGAGAGGACTGGCTTTTCTGCTGGTAAATCTATTCTTGTTTTGAATGGTGCTGGTGGTGTTGGAAGCCTTGTGATTCAGGTATGCTATAGTAAGCAAAAATCATATTTCCAGCTTGATTTGCAGTTGGATTTGAGCCTAATTTATCTCCATTCTTAACAACATCCTGTCAAATAGTAATCAAGTAGTTTGATTAACAATGGTGAAAACCTGTAATTTGAGGCTTGAGCATACCACAAAACTCTCCTGGCTATTCAGTTTAGGTAATTGTTCTACATTCAATAAATGATCTCCCTTTTTCATCTGCTTATCACTTTAAGTACATGATTGAGCTAACATAATTCAAGTTCTGTATGATACCAACTCTGATCCAGGAGCAAATCTTATTAATAATTATAATAATAACAATTTTCATATAATTAGTGGTTTTACGTACCTTTATCAGAGATTCTCTTTTCAATCTTTTTTTCTTCTATTCTCCTGCAGCTAGCAAAACATGTGTTTGGTGCTTCAAGAATCGCAGCTACTTCAAGCACTGGAAAATTGGAGTTGCTCAGGAGTTTGGGGGCTGATTTGGCTATTGACTACACTAAAGAGAACTTTGAAGATTTGCCAGAAAAGTTTGATGTAGTGTATGATGCCATTGGTAAGTTTTAACACTAAATGATTGTTTCAAAAAGGGATTATAATTTCTTTTTTCCTACTAAGTATTTACCCAAAATTACTATGAATTTGGGCCAAACTAAACTTAGTCCTTAAACCTTTTTTTATTTATTTGATCACCACGAGCTATTTTTTTTCTGGTAAAAAAGGGTCCTTTCGTCAAAGTTTCCATCCCTCCATTAATTTTATTTTTTCAGATTAATTGTTTTCACAATAATTGCCGTATTTCTAAATTATCATTTATGATCAAAATTAACAAAAAAGAACTGTTTTTTAAATCAAAAAATAGTTTAAGGTACTCAAATAAAAAGAATTAAAATTCACGGACTAAAATCATTTTGACCCAAAATTCAAAGTAATTTTTGATAGTTTTTCTTTTATCATAAGATCTCACCCACAAGTTCTACCCTAAAAAAGCATAAGAAAGATGTGGTTAAGGTTAGTTTGAAGGAAAAATCCAAACGAGTTCATAGTAATTTCATTACATGGCTTGGCAACTTAGCATGCTTTCATTTCCAAGACTACAACTTATTTCATTACTAGACATATGTAACTAAACCATGTTCTTTCCTTGTTACACTTCTAGGTTTGATTGCCACAGTTAATTTAATGAAAGTAACGATCTTTTGTTCCAAAATGACAGGACAATGCGACAAGGCAGTGAAGGTTGTGAAAGAAGGGGGCAGTGTGGTGGCCTTAACTGGTGCAGTCACACCCCCTGGTTTTAGATTTGTGGTCACTTCCAATGGGAATACTTTGAAGACACTAAACCCTTACTTGGAGAGTGGAAAGATAAAGCCAGTGGTTGATCCTAAAGGCCCGTTCACATTTTCTCAGGTCGCAGAGGCCTTCTCTTACATTGAAACAAACCGAGCAACTGGAAAGGTAGTCATACATCCAATTCCATGAGATGAATGGAATTATCAATCCCATTTTGCAATGTATTCTTCCTTTAATTAATAACCCACTCCAATTAATCCCTACTTAATTAACAGTATTGAGCCAAGAGTATGTTGATATGTAGAATATATATATGAGAGTAAAGTTTTCCATTTCTTGAAGGATGCATGATTAGATGAGCTCAAAGATACTGTTTGGTAATGCTAAAACTCACCTTCCTGTTGATGTGGACCCATATAAAATGTGTTTTGATTGTGGTTGCTAAAGCAGAGCTACCGGCCCCTACAATTAATATCAGCTAATAATGGAGATGTAGTTCCCTCTAAGGAATAGACTTAGACTAGACAAGTGAATGCAATCCAATGTTCAAATTATGACTCTATTTTACCTCTCAATCCGCACTACAATTACCTTAGAAAGAGGATGTCATGTTCAAATTAACTTCCCAAGATCTCTTCACATAATGGCTAAGCTCAGCTCATACATAAAAGGGCAGTTCTTGAGTTTGTTCTGTTGTGCGACTGTCAAATATAATACTAAAAATTGATTTTAGTATATTTTTAAGATGTCATGTACTTTAAAAAGAAAATTGATTTAAAAAAAAATTAATGTTTCAATATACCAATACTAAAAGTGAGTTTAAAAATAAAATAAAAATAATTTTAATATATTTTTAAGAAAAAATACTCTAAAAAAACTAACCATATCAAAATCTATTTGTCTTTACTTCGATGTATGTACGAACCTGCGGCTGGTAAGTAGAACAGTATGCTTGGAGTAGCTTCTTTCTTTAATCTGCCCATGGTGATAGTTGGGGTTTGATGTTTAGTCACTTGCTTAATTTACTGCAGCATTTATGTTCGCAACCAAATTCCATTAACCTCAACCACCAAGCATTTAATATGTTGCTCGTAAAACACAAATTCTTCACCAGTAATGCCTGCACATTTTCCCTATATAAACACCACATCCTGGAGCCCTAAAACTCACCCTTCAGCCAATAACAAGTGAAGCTTCTAATCTGCTAGCTCCAATAGATTCATCAATCATGGCA
>Ga0325414_1004275_pt1 | contig 14913 bp, 10 predicted proteins | sample PopdelMetagenome_8_FD_206183 | JGI IMG/M metagenome (GOLD analysis project Ga0325414, IMG submission 206183) | Populus deltoides microbial communities from Bellville, Georgia, United States - Leaf-PdKOR-R3 | ecosystem: Host-associated > Plants > Phyllosphere > Phylloplane/Leaf | place: USA...
AAGTGCTAATAGACATAATGATTCTTTTCCCTCGTAAAACAAATCATGAGCATAAGTCTTCTTGACGACTAATAACTCTTATAAAGTTATATATATTGCAGGTCTATGTCACAAAATGGATCAACACGGATTATCTCATTTTACTATTTATAATTTTGTTAGGTACTTATTTTTATGTACTATGAATACTTAAAATTGTGTTAATAACTTTATCTTGAAATGTACTAAATAGTATGGTTGTATTTCTAGCATTTGGTTATTGCATCTATTTTGTTGTGTGTGTGTGTGTGTGTATCCATCACACGCATGTTTTATGTAAATGAAAGAAGGAAAGAATATAAGATAAATTGTAAGAAGAGATGTGTAATAATCAAATGGAAAAATAATTGAACCGGTGAGTGGCCGAAAGCTACTGTGTGTATGTAATAGAGTTATTTAATATTGTGTTTCCAAGGAAGATAAGAAAAAAACTGAGGAAATGTATAAGTTAAGGGGAAACTCTGCTATAAATTTTGTAAACTAAGGAATCAATAATGTGATGTATTGTTAGATAGATTGCATAAAAAAAATTACCTCATTATACTTAGATATGATGATTAGAAATATAAAAGTTACATAGAAATTTCAAGTCATTACAGAAGATAAGAGAAGGTAGAAGCAAAAGGACGAGAGGAGGTATAACTAGATGCTAGTGAAGGTGGAGAGGATGTGGAAGATGATAGGGTATTTTAGGAAGTCTCAAAACAATGACTTTTTTAAGTGAGAGAGTTGTCGGTGCAAGAGAAAAAATTGAGTTTGCAACTCAGTAAAAAGCAACATAATGTTGCTTTTTATTAACATGTGGTTGAATCATAAATTGTAATGGATCCCACGAACACAAACTTATGTTTGAAATGTAATAGAACAACTTGTTTTTATGATCTGAAAAACAAAAACATCTACAAAAACAAACACATTCGTATTCTCCACTCCAAGTAATTAATTGCCAGAATCTTGCCATTCTCATTGGACTTCAGTCACTTGCAGAAACATAACTAAATTTTGAATTTTTGGTTCCTTCTCCATAAAATAATATTAAATTAAAAATTTACCCACTCTCTTGTGCCTCCTAAAAGAAAATATAACCTCATATTTTATTTTTAAACAATCAATTAATACAAATATTTTTATTTGATTTCAAAAGATTTATTATTCAAATTCTAATTTCTCCTAATTTTAAAGGTGGAAGTATATAATTTTGATGTTTATAGATTTATGAAGATGAGAGCTTTATTTGATTGATGATGTTATTATTTAGTGTTGTCGCTGAATCTCATCGCTAGAAATTCTGACCCTCTTATCTCTATTTTTTATTTTATTTTAAATGAGTGCGTTTTCATTTATGATAATTAAATAAAAAAATCACCTTCCCATTAAGAAATTTTAGCATTCCTGAAATAGCAACATGTGTTGCTAACGAATTTGTCCATGTGGTGGCCACATGGGCGTTGTCATATCTAACGGGAGACAATGGTCGCGTCCGAGCCATTTCTCAACTAGAAATAACGGGTTTTATCCTGATCTAGAAAAACACAAAACAAGATCAGGTTGGGACACAATGGCCTTCCACGACAAAACTTGCTAGACGCGATAACCAGTTCCTTATCAAACACATTGCAGATTAGTTCACATGTTGCAATTATATATCAAAATCATTTAGTATTTTCTCAAAGCCTCCAATTACATTCATTAATTTGGTTCACAAAAGCAGGTAACAACTTTTGTCATGTTATCAAATTTTCCGATTCAATAACTTTAGCTTTATTTATGAAATCGCATGCATAAGATGTTGACAAACTATCAAATTATGTTTTATAGTTGACTTCACAGCTGCCCCACTCTGGTCTTGTCTTTGCTTAATTTCCTATTAATTGATGTCTCGTGAATATTTTGGGAACTTAGCACAGTTAAAAAAAAATTTAGTAAAATAACACAGGTAAAAAAAAATTAGAATTTTAGCACAGTTGATCGAGTTGCAATTAGCATCAATGACACTTGTGGACGGGCCTGGAGTATCACCCCAACTCGAGGACGGGTCTGTAGTATCCATGTAGGTGTGGAAATAACCAATATCACCCTAGCTCATGGATGGACCTGAGATGCTCGTGAATAGGTCTAGGATACTCGTGGACTGGTCTGGGACGCTTATAGAGAGACCAACACTTCCATGATAAGCAATTTCATCTTCCACTAATGCTATTTCAAGACACTCAGCCTCCCTAACCTCTTGAAGTCCACCACAACATAAATTGAGCTTGGTATTGGCCATAATACGTCTAATCTTATCGACACGTTCATGGATAGTTGTTGTTGCTTTTTGAGCATCATATACCAAGTAATTAATCTATATATGTACATTAAAAACCAATTAGTAGTCATTCTCCATGATAAATTATTCTGGTATTTCATAAATGTTGCATGTAAAACAATATTGCATACCAAACAATTATGTCTCGGATATCGGGGAGCATAATGCATCGAATTGCATGGACACTTTAGGAAACATGACCGGTAGGTATAATGAAACAGAGTGTAATGGACAAATAACATCTCATGTAGGTATCTACATCAATCATCGTATGCCACTCCTCAAAAACATGATCTCTCTAGTATCCAGAGATCTGGGTAAGATGCATGAATCACCAACTAATTCCCCTCGTACTTACCCATGTGACTAATATTGTGCAACTTGTTAAGGGACATATCTAATGTAGCAGTTAGGAATTCATGGTTTCCTCCATTAAAAGTGATACGATTATCAATATTGACAATGATATTACTATAGAAGCATAATATTTTTAAATTATCAGACATTCCATCAAACAACACAGCAAAATACAATTCTAATTTATTAACATCTTGGGATTAATCAAAGTGCATAATTTATCAACAAATTCATAACAGGAATATAATCAGCTAAAATCTAAATCCATCAAATTAATTGACGAACTTATACATTCATCAATAAGATTCATGCATTTCATACCTAGTATTATTATGTTATACGTAATTTGGTATAATCCATAATTTAACCTAAACCAACACTAATTATTCCATCACATAATTATGTTCATTCACAATCAACAACAACCCAAAATCATTGATTATTAATAACCTAATTGTCAACTTAAATTGTATCTAATTAACCTAATCCCTAATTCAAAATCATAAAATTCAATAAAATCAAATTAACACACATTAAGTATAAATTACATCAAATTGATAGAGGGGAAGTGTTCAATAAAATCAAATATAGAATGTGGGTGGTGATGGTGACTGGTGGTGGCTTTTTTTGGCTAAAAAAAGAAAGACCCACCATGGTGGGGGGGGGGGAGAGAGATGGTCACTAATATGTGGCTAGAGAGAGAGAGCAATAGGTGATGTAGTGTTGTTATGGGTATTTCTAGCGGTGGGGAGAGAGAGAGAGGTTGCAGATGGTGGTGAGAGGGAAGGGGTTAGTGGTTGTGAGGAGAGAGGAAAGAAAGAGAGAAAGGGGAAGAAAAGGGTCTATGGGTTTAAATTTTAAGTGAAGTCGCAAATGTCATTTCCGACTCGCATGTCACATATGAAAATTGTGAAATACGAGACGCACACGGTATCTGCGACTCGCATGTTGCATATGGCATATGCGACTCATGAAATTATCCTAGATCCCAAATTATTTTCTCTGTTATGTTACTTTACCAATTTTTTTTAACTATGCTAAAAAAGAAAGAAAGATCATTTTTTCATTTTTTTTTACCATTATAACTAGGTAGTGGTCTACCTATACAGGATACGTTTTGCGTGCAACTAATTTGAATGTGTCAACATGTCTTCCCCCTCGAAGACCAAGAACATGCATAGTCATTTACCCACTTTATTATAAATTTATAATTGATTTATAAAAAAAATCATATTGGTATTTGTAAAGAAGGTTCAAGATTCAAATTTTAGAGCCTATCATTTAGAATAAATTATTGTTATCAATATAAATATTTGTTTTCCTCTAAGGAGATAAAAGCTTTTTATTATTATAATATCATAATCTGCAATAAAAAAACAATTACCTCGTGAACAAGCAAGATTGTGAATTTGTTTTTAGAAAACTAGAGATGTTGAGTCCAAATAAATAAGGATTAATGTATTAATCCTAAAAATAATGATGGTTTTAAAAAGGCATACATAAAAGTACTAAAATTAGCAATAAAAGCAACATTAAGATATAAATTCAAGAATTTACATGAGTCATACAAATCATAAAGACCATAATGAACTTAAACTATTAATAATTAAAAGATTATTAAGTTTCAATCGAGTGTGTAAACACGGAAGTTTGTAGATACAAGAATTCATCAATAAACATGGGAGGTTTATTTCAATCTAAACTACAAAGTTTATATCAAGCAATAAATCTTGAAGATTATGAAGAATTCATATCTAACATAGAACTTGTAAGAAACTAAAGAAAAGAAAAGTTAAATTGCATGGTAAAGAAAGTAATTAAATAAAGCAACATGTAAATTGTGTAAAAGGTAAATTATATGATAAGTAAATGGAAAGAACTATAAAGCATAAAGTTGTAAAGAAAACGGTAATTTAGACAAAAATAAAACATTTGGAAGAAAATAAACTTATAGAAAGTAAATAATAGTGAGTATACTCAGTAGCTAATCGATTGGTTACACATGGAACTTACTTTCTTCATGTAAAAGCATATTTATTATTAATAAAGGTTTTATCTTTTTAAAATTCAATTATGTTTGATTAATGAGCCTAGAGAAAGATAAAGTTCTTGAAAAAAAAAGGTTTTACAAAGGAAATTATAAAGTGGTTATAATTATAAGATTCTTATTACATCAAAGCATTATTTCGAAATATCCATGGTCAGTTCTCTATAACTAATGGACATCTATTAGAGTCATGAAGATTATTACATATTATGTTCTTTCCTTTATGAAAGAAAACAATTGTTCTCAAAAGTTGAGTTATAAGGGATATCTAGAAATAATTTATAGGTGCTTATCAAATGATATATACACTAAATTCAGCCCTATGAGGATTTTATATGAAGATATCATTTGTGTTTATGGAAAGACTCACGTAAAAATTATATAAGTGATCTTTAGATTTGACATCATAAATTATCTTATATAGAAAATGTTATGACTTGATCCTAACTATAAGTTCTCTTAATCGAGGGTAAGAAAACGAGTAGATATTGGACATAACACGAACTAAATAAATGTATCTAAGTAAACAAGAGCAGATTCATCATCCTAGACAAATTAAGAAAAATATTTTGAATAACCTGACACAAACTCATTTTATTGTATGAGAAAAGTGTTAATATAGCCATGGACATCATACAAGCACAACCAAAGAAGTTGATTTCTTTGTGGTGACATCAAAACATAGAGAAAAGAAAAGCATTTCTTGATTTCATCAAAAATAGTTTGTTCTCTTTTATCAAATATTACATATCATGCTATTTTAGTCTCACCAAAATAGAAAGCATTCAAGATTTTTGTACCATGTTAAAGAAAAATCATTTCAAGAAATTGATTTTTTTATATATATAAAAAAAAACATTGTAATTCTTTCTTATTGTAAAAAGATAATCTTTTAAGGGATTTGTCTTTATCAACCTTAATACCTCTTTGATAGACAATAAATTTTCAATGTAAACATTAAATGCATATTTCAAAGGATTAATTTTGAATCCATATAGTTGTATTCTTTTGAAGGACACTCATAAATCTTTAACAAGAGATGAGTTGGTTGTAAGCTTGACAACCATATCATCAATTTATATTTTTATAAATATGCTAATAATATCATAAAATATTAATTTCTTATCTCTTTGATAAGTTGCTTTATTATTTTTAAGGCCAAACGCATCACAATCCACTCAAAAATGCCAAGTGATCTTGAATATTGAAAAACAGTCTTTTAAACATCTTCCTTAGCAATATATTTTTCATTATTACACCTAGAACATCTATCAATAAATTTTAGCAAATCGTTGTCAATAATAAAATCTATAAGCATATCAACTACAAGTATAAGATATTAATATTTAGGTGTTGTAGTATTTAGATTTTAGAAATCTATACATACTCTCACTTTTTCATTTTTTTATTATTGTAAAAAAAATATTCAATAATCATTATACATATCTTGTTGTTCTTATGAAACTAGCTCTAAACAATCTTTTAATGTCCTACTTAATACAAACAACCACATTAGCAGTCATTTTGTGCATTGGTTATTTAAGTTGTTTGAACCCTTTTTTGATAGGCAAAAGATGTTCAACAAGACGTCTTGCCATACTAAGCATTTCATTGTAGTCTCAAGCACAATCCTTAAATTTAAATAAATATGAATAATGTATTTCCTATAATCATGTTCAAATGAGTTGTTTTTCAACATTGGTTAAGGTTCAGGACTTATTTTTAAATTCATTTCTTTAAAAGGATTTTACACCTCAACTTTCTCACGATCCACCTTTAATGACACCACTTGAAAATCACAAACCAATTATAGTGGTGAAGGATTTTTTTGTAAAGAAATCCAATCAAACAAATCTTGTTCTAAAAAGTGTAGTCTATGACCTTATTAGTGGCCTTTAAATAGGTTACAAGATACATCATTATTATCCTGGCCAATTTCCTCCTTTATTTTCTAACCTAGCAAAACAATGTTTCAATTTGTGTATTTTATTAGATAGTTTTGGAAACAGTGAAATTTATAGGTTGTCCTAAATTGTCCCAACTAGCAAACTTAATTGTACTGATATCCTAATCATATAGCCATACATCGGTCATATAAGGCATATCCATAAAGTTTTTCTTATCAACATTAATCACTTTTATGGTACTATTTGGATTTCAAAATATTAGTTCTTGATGTAGATGAGAAGGTATACACGTATAGCATGAATCCCATCTTAAACAAGTATAGCATTATATCTAGGTCTAACCTTGACAACGAATTTAAGAGTTATTTAAGTTTACTTGGTTCCTATAATTAGTTGAATTCGCAATAGACCCATTATCTTGGCGTTGCCTCTTATAAAATCTATTATGAAGACTTTAAAAAGAAGTTTATTGGCTTTGATTTTCCAATTTCATTGAGTAACCATAGATGAAGAATATTAAAAACAACCTCATCTTCTACAAACACTTTAGAAATAGAAACATCAATGAAATATGTAATAATGTGCAATATTTTAATATGCTTACTCATATTTTTTCTTGTTTGTGTGAACATATTATTACTTTTTTTGTAGATTCAGCTATAATTCATGATTTTTAACATCCTTGTTCAAATTGCCAAGTGTTATTAAAGCATCTTCATCATTACTAGGTTTTTTTATTATTATTGTATAGAAAGATGATTGATAAAGTTTGACCTTAAAAGGGTTAGGAAGGATGAACACCATATTGACCAAAGGATGTTCTTCTTCACCTGATTTTGGGTAAGAAGGGATATCCAACTTATCTCTTGTTGATCTCCTCAAACCCTAATTAATTATTTCATTTTTGTTGGAAAATCAATTCCTGACTTCTCTTTCTTAATGAGTTTATCCATCTTCAGCTACTTAATTATTATACTGATCATGGAATTGTAATAAGATATTTCAAGGTAATATCTTAATATGTGTCCATTTATTGAGAATTGTATTCCCATATAGCTAATTATTTACATATATTAGGATGGATGATCTTCCTTTTCTTTGTACTTGGGAAAGCTATAGTCTTGATAGTTGGTTACTTCTATTTTTATATTTGGGTGGTCATGTGTTATAATTGTTTGATTAATTTAGCCAATTGCACTTCAAGAGTGAGGAAGAGGTGTATAACTATGTCTTTAGCTCAGGCTTTGTGCTTTATATTACCATCATAGAACCTACCTCTATAATCATAGAATCTATATTTTAATTGCTATCGTTAAGCTTTGGCCATTGTATAATAAAATTGGTATAAAAAAAAGTCACTATAAGATTGTTTAGACATTGGATTTGCCCTAGTGTATTTTTTAAGATATGATCTAGCCTCACTCCTTTTAACCAAACTACTAAGCTTGTACACCCTCATATATTATGTTTTGGTTAATCGATCTTAAGCCTATCTTAACTACTAAATTTATACATCCTCATATATTGTGTTTTGGTTAATCGATCTTAACTCTATCTTCTTCTTTTTTATATCTAAAAGATGATAATGGTCAGCCAATGGTTGATCAATTGTAATGGTCGATTTTTCTTTGAGTTAATGTGTATGACAATAGTAATTTGAAGGTTTGCAAAGGAGTGAATAACTTTAGTATTCTAGAACCTAAATCCCCCTCAGAGATAAGAATGTTTTATAATCAGGACACTTATGTTCAAGTATAATTGGCTATTTTAGGATTATTTTTTTTAGTTTTAACTTTGATTATGGTTTATTAGCCATGTTCTTTTAAAAATTATAAATATAAATAGATCCTTCAAATTTATTGAAGTTATGATCGTAGTTTCTTTTATAAGGGATCCTCATCCACTTATATTTTTTTAAACAAACTTTAGCCTTCTGAATCTAATTCCAAACAATCACAATATTATTGGTAGTAGGTTTTTAAGAATAATACCATTTATAGTAAATTGGTCTAGCGATGGGCTTGCCAATAAGCTTTATTGTTATTTCGTTTATTGACTATGCTATTATTTGGTGGAATCAACTTGTATTAGAAAAAAGAAGGAAAAAGGAGAGACCTATACAGACTTAGGATGGAAATATATCAAAGATTGTAGAGTTTGTCTCAAGTTTCTGAGAGAGAGGAGGATTACCACAAGAAAATAAGGATTGTCATGATTAAAGCTAATGTTATGGTGGATGGAGAAGTTATAATAGCAATGTTCTTGAATGTATTGAATAAAGAGATAGCTAATGTGATTGAGTTGTAACATTATGTTGAGTTTAAAGATATAATTCATATGACTACCAAAATAGGAAGGCAGTTGAAGAGAAAGGGCAATACAACTGAAGAAGGTTATTCAAATTCCTTTTCATTTTAAAGGCCAAATTATAAGAGAAAGAAAGGGAGGCTTCCAAATCAATTTTGAATACTATGGGCAACAAAGCTAAACCATCCAAGGCTTGGAGAAAAGATTCAGCCACTAAAACAAAAGGTAAAGTTGAGATCCCATTTAATTATAACTATGATATTAAATGTTTCAAGTGTTTAGGGAGTGAAAATATAGCTTCATAATGTCCAAACAAAAAAATTATAACTATGAGAGAGAATGAGGATATTGAATCTAAAAGTGACAAATCCAATAAGGATGAGAAGCCACCATTTGAGGATTATAGTGATGTTGAGTATCCAGTTGAAATTTGGAGAACACTTAATGTTTAGATTAAAGAGGATGATATAGAGCGATAAAGGAAGAACATATTCCATACTAGATGTCATACAAATAATAAGGTATGTAATGTGATTATTAATTGTGGGAGTTGGGTTAATGTTACTAATTCTACACTTGTTAGAAAATTAAATTTGAACACTATTAAACATGAAAAGCCTTATAGACTTCAATGGTTGAATGATTATGAAGAAATAAAAGTTACTAAACAAGTTTTGATTTATTTTTTAGTTTGGAAAATATAAGGATGAAGTGTTGTGTGATGTTGTGCCTATGTATACTACTCTTTATTGTTTGGAAAACCTTGGCAATTTAATAGAAAAAACAAGTATGATGGGTTTAAGAACAAGTATGCTCTTAAAAAGGATGGGAAGACAATTATACTTGTACCATTGTCCCTTAGACAAGTGTAAAAAGACCAATTGAAATTGAAAGGAAAAGGTAAAGCCAAAGAAAAAGATTAACCATTTAAAGATGTGAGGAAGAGCAAAGATAAAGTGAGCTAAGAGAGAAGAATATTAGATTCGGCTATAATAGGAGTTAATAAGGATTCAACTAGGAGATGAGAGAAGAATGGAAGGTGAGAAAAGAAAAGAGTTCGTAAAAAAAAAAAAAAACATGTTAATTTTTATGCAAGTGGGAGTGAGATTAAAAATGTTTATTTTTCTAACATGCCTATAATTTTATTAGTGTATAAGTGATGTGTGTTTCTTTATTAATGGCATCTTTATTACTAGACTTTAAAAACATCTTTCCTAATGAAATTCCTAGTGGGTTGCCAACTATTAGGAAAATTAAGCACCAAATTGATTTTGTAACTGGAGCATCTATATCTAATCGACCAATCTATAAAAGTAATCATAATAAGATAAGGAACTTCAAAGGCAAGTGGAAGAATTAATAACAAAAAGGTACTTAAGAAAAAGTATGAGTCCATATTCTAGTATTGTTGGTACCCAAAAAGAATAGGACTTGGAGGATGTGTATTGATTGTCATGCCATTAACATTATTACGGTAAAATATAGACACTTAATTGACTTAATGATATTTTAGATGAATTGTATGGGTCTTGTATGTTTTCTAAGATTGATTTAAAAAGTGGATATCATCAAATATAAATGAAAGAAGGAGATGAATGAAAAATTCCTTTTAAAATTAAATATGGTTGTATAAGTGGTTAGTTATACCTTTTGAACTAACTAATGCACCTAGTACTGTCATGAGATTAATGAGCCATGCTTTGCGAAATTTTATAGGTAAGTTTATTGTTGTTTATTTTTAAGATATTTTGATTTAAAGCAAGAATTTAGAGGAGCATGTTGAACATTTAAGGAATGTATTTGTTGTTTTGTGAAAAGATTGTTTATATGTTAATCTGAAAAAAGTGTGACTTGTGTATGGAAAAGATTGAATTTCCTGAATATTTATTCAAATAAAAGAGATTATGTGTATCTAATTGTTCTATGAAGCTAATGGGTGTGGATTAATGGCACACTTTAGGGTGCTAAGACTTTAGATATTTTGCATAAGCAGTTATTGGCCTAAGATAAAAAAAGATGTGCAAAGAATTTTTTATAGATGCATAACATGTAGACAAGTTAAGTCTAAAATTTTACAACATAGTTTATATTCTTCTTTTCTAGTGCTTAAGAAACATTGGGTTGATATATCTATGGGTTTTATACTAGGTTTGCCTAGGTCAAAAAGGGTATGGATTCTATTTTTGTAGTTGTGGATAAGTTTTCTATGATAGAACATTTTATATCTTATCATAAAATTGATGATGCCACTAACATAATAAATTTATTCTCTAGGGAAATTGTTCCACTCTATGGAGTATATAGGAGTATTGTGTATGAACATGATGTTAAATTTCTTAGCTGTTTTTAGAAGGTTTTGCGGGGAAAATTAGAAAACAAAATTGTTATTTTCTAATACTTTTCATCCATAAATAGATATCATACTGAAGCAGTTAATAGGGCTTTAACTACATTGTAAAGAATTATCATGCAAAAGAATTTGAAAAACTAGGAAGTTTGTTTGTCATTTATTGAATTTACTTATAATAGGAGTGTGCATTATATTACTGATTATTCTTCTTTTGAAATTGTATATGACTTTAAACCTTGGACTCCTTTGGATTTGTTTCCTTTACCTATTAATGAAAGGGGGTAGTAAAGGCTCTATGTGACAATGTAAGACAGTATATATACACACACACACACACACACACACACACACATATATATATATATAATGAGTAATATGCATTCAAATCTAATAAAGGGAGAAAGATGATTATTTTGAACCAAGTGATTGAGTTTGTATGCATTTACAAAAGAAGAGACTTTCTCAATAAAGAAGATCTAAGTTGATGTCAGGAGGAGATGGATCATTTAAAATCCTTGAAAGAATTAATGATAATGTTTATAACATGGATCTACCAAGTAATTATGGTGCTAATGTTACTTTCAATATTTCTTATCTCTTTTTGTTTGATGTAGGAGACGATTTGTGAATGAATCCTTTTAAAGAGAAAGGGGATAACATGATCAAGACTATACCGAAAGATTGCAAGTCCCAATTGGGGTCAATTACAAAATCAAAGGCAAAGAAGTTTAAAGATGTATTTAATGAGTTTATTCAGAATATTTAGGTCAAGGTGGGTTTCAAGGAGGCAACATCAACAAGTGAAGATTAAACCTTAATCAATTTAATTCATGCACAAGAAGGTCCTTATCAATAAACTTCATAGGCTAATTAATTTTGGCAGTTAAAAGTTTATTTTTCCTAATGCATAGTTTTAGCCTAACAAGAATAGTTTTTAAAACAACCATTGGATTGAGCTAAGATTTTATCAGAAGTTTTCAGAAGTCTTGTTCTATAATAGGTTAATATTTCAAGGCCATCGATCATTAGGAAGGCCTTGAAATAAGGTCCAGAAGCTACTGTGCAAGAATTGTATTAAAACTTTTTTATTATTTTCCAGCATTATTTAGAATGTTTTTACCTATTATAAATAAGTTTATTTAGCTTGTATTTAGGTTTTTTTAAGATGGAATTTGATTTCAATAATTACTACTGTGTGTAAGAGGTTTCGCTCATATTTCTTGATATTTCATTGAACTACTATGACTTATTGAAGAATTAGTCAAGCTTCATGTCTTCTTTTATACTTAATATTTGTGTCTCTTTATAGGCATTGTGTGGAAGTTTGGTTACTTATAGTCTTGGTTTCTTTGTATAGATTATTATTATGTCAAACTAAATAATAAGTCTGAATTTAGCTTTATTGGAAAGAGTTAATTTGATTGTGAATTTTTAAATCTTTATATCCACAAGATTTGTATCAGAAACCTATTAGTAAAGGCTCGTACATCTTTGAACTTCTACCTAATAAGTTTATTTTGTATGGGCCAATTCATCCTTTTCAAAATCATTTGGATATAGATAGCTTTTGGTATATATGCAGAACACTTCGGTGTTTTTTCATGAACCACTAAAAATAAGCATTGACTAATTCTTCAGGTTGGTAGACAAGATTAGTCAAATCTATAAAAGTCATCTCTAGCTCTATATGATAGAAACTTTTAATGAAATTCTTTTCCATAGTTGTTCATGATTGTATGGATTTTGGTGATAGATTAAAATACCATTGAAAAGAAACTTTTAATGAAATTCTTTTCGTTCATGATTGTATGGATTTTGGTGGTAGATTAAAATACCAATGAAAATTTGTTTTAGCTAATAAAGATCCAAAGAGTAATAATCTCATATTTGATTCTTGGTCAACGTCTTTATATTGGTCTAAGAAATTTGTGCAAGTGGTCTAGGTAGTTATGGTTAAACAAAACTAGAGGAGGTGGAAGGAAACCGAGCGGCTGAAGATTGGTTTTTCCCTCAGCAAATGGTGATTTTCTCCATTCGATCAAATACATATTGCATCATTTTGTTAAAAGTAGTAATGTTGCAAAGAAATTATTGTTGATCATATCTTCAAGAATGATCGAGATATCATTCACTGTTATCAATGGTGGAAGCTCCACTTACAATTGCACTAAGCCCTAGCAAATACGTTAAATTCCTAACAAATGTAATTGATTGAGAAGAACTCCTTAGGATAGAAGTACGGATATGGCCCTGAGTTGTTAAGGGTATTACAATAACGAGTTGATCTGTCTCATAAGTATTTTGTCAACTTGAGTATCAAAAGCTAGAAGCTTCTGGAGCTACCTAGACGCGTATGTTTTCAACTAGGATGGTTCGTCCAGAGAGAGGAATGAATGGTTGTTGATCTTGATCCTTTATTTTATTTTACCTGAGCAGCGAGATTGTGGTAATGTAGTTTTTTAAAATATGTTTCGGTTGAAAATATATTAAAATAATATTTTATTATTATTTTAATATTTTATCTTAGATATAAGTATATTAAAACAATTCAAAAATATATATAAAAAAATTAAAACAAAAAAAAATTATAATTTTTTAATAGTATGGTTGTATTGCAAAGAGAAACTCCGTCTAAAAATTATAGGGTCGTCTGTTACTATAGGAAAAATCGGGTGGAATAATTTCGTCTTCTTGATGGAGACAAAATCCATCCAAGTCATGTGTTTATATAACGCTAAACTGGGCCGTATGTTTAGTTTTAGGTCTATGCCAAAAATTCTAGCAACATGACTACACGTAACACAAAAATTATGAAAACAAACAAAAAGTTAGGTGCTAATCTTAAGCACATTTTGGTTTAAATTTACTATTTGTTATGGTAGATTGGAGTTTACTTTGATGCTTTTAATGGAGACACACACTTAATGAGCACGTAAGAGCTGGATAGAAATATTTAAATATTTGACTATTATTTTTTTATTTTTGATAGTTCGAGATGTCCGGGTCAATTTATGCGTACCACGACTAATTTCCGCGTCCACTAAACACCCTGCAAACCTAATAAGCAAGTAAGGTATCGCGAGGGTAACAGGTATGCACAGAAAAGATCCACGACATCATTAATAATACAAGGGTTGAGGGGTGCATTGCTCAATGTTCACATGTTTGGAGTAAAATTGACAAAATCAAAAGGCGTGGGACTCAATTGATAATAGAATAATATGCTAGAAGTGCCAGCCTGTTGACAGTAAGATAAAAAAATAATAATAATAAAAGAAAAGGTGCCAACCTGTTGATAGGAAGACAAAAACATCTTAGAATGCTGAAACTAAAGTCTTTGCTTGCGATCAATGTTCGATTCTCGTTTTCTAATTATCTAGCTGGCTAATTCTTTTTAAATCCTCACCATGACATTTATTTATCTGCGGCGGCAAACAATACGAAGGTGCTTCCTCTGCATGTAGAGCATCTCACTAATAATAAATGTCCTGTGCTTGTGTAATCTCATACGCAGTCAATATTCTTACATTATAAAAAAAAAAAAAAAAAAAAAAAAAAACAATGTGAAAACGACAGAAAACCATGGTCAAATATTGCT
>Ga0325414_1004276_pt1 | contig 14909 bp, 10 predicted proteins | sample PopdelMetagenome_8_FD_206183 | JGI IMG/M metagenome (GOLD analysis project Ga0325414, IMG submission 206183) | Populus deltoides microbial communities from Bellville, Georgia, United States - Leaf-PdKOR-R3 | ecosystem: Host-associated > Plants > Phyllosphere > Phylloplane/Leaf | place: USA...
TGCAAGTTTCTGTTGGCAATGCTCTAATTTTAATATTAGAGTATGTTGTTTGGTTATTGAAGTCGGTACTAGTTGACACTCCTGTGTTTTGTGTTCACTATTTATAGGTATGTTTTGAAATGGTTGATTTTGGGTTTGTTTATAGATTTTTTTTTTCTGATTTTTTTTGCATTTAAGTTTTTTCCCCTCTTTATGGGTGGATAAATGAAATAGTACTTGGAGGCATGATAATTTCTCGAATTTGTATCCTCCAAAGATTACGAATTTTGTGGGATAAAATATAGACTGATGATTTAGATTGAAGATTCTCGTGGATTGTGAACTGAAATGTGAAGGATATGATAAAAGCTCAGAATGAAGTTGGAATTTGAGATGAGGTGTATTTTGCTTTGGGACTTTGTCGTCGTGGAGAACTGTGTGTTCTGCTGATTGTTATTGATTTGGAGTATCTCTTTCTGAAAAAAATGGGGTGTAACGTGGGAATTTATGTAGAGGGTTTGTAAGTATTACCAATCCTTAATGATTTTAGGAGTAGGATATTGCTGCATTCATTATCTTTGTTTGTATGGATGAACTGCGAGTCCAGCTGTAACGCAGCGGCATTTGTAAAGAGATAAGGCCAAGGAACACCTTTTCACCTATAGTGGGTTACTAACTAGTTGTTCTTTCCATATGTAGGCAAATGCAGCGTCTGGGATGGCTGTGCATGATGACTGCAAGCTGAAGTTTTTGGAATTGAAAGCAAAAAGGACTCACCGCTTCATTGTTTTCAAGATTGAGGAGAAGCAAAAGCAGGTGATTGTGGAGAAGCTTGGTAAACCAACTGATAGCTACGAAGACTTCACTGCCAGTCTTCCTGCCAATGAGTGTCGATATGCTGTTTATGACTTTGATTATGTAACAGATGAGAACTGCCAGAAGAGCAGGATTGTTTTCGTTGCATGGTAATGGATTACCCCCTGTAAAATCTAACAACCTCATATGTTACCATTCTTTGATTTTTCTTCTTGGATTTCTGTTTGATTGTTTGTTGCTTTCATATGTATGAAGGTCCCCTGACACATCTAGGGTGAGAAGCAAGATGATTTATGCGAGCTCCAAGGATAGGTTTAAGAGAGAGTTAGATGGTATTCAGATCGAGTTGCAAGCTACTGATCCTACAGAGATGGGGCTCGATGTTATTAGAAGCCGTTCGTATTAAATACTTTGCCTGCCATGCAAGGGAGTCCATATCATTGAGTTCAACAAGTTTAATGTTTATATATTTGCACTTAGAATTTTCTTATTAAACTGTCTTCTCCTGTTATGTTTGTGGATTAATGGGGGGAGTATCCCCTCCAGTGTGGTACTTACATACAGTTATATGATGGTTTGTGGGGGGTATAGATCAGTTTGATTTGTTTGGAGGCTTTTATTATATGTTGCCCTCACAAAAGGGTGAAATCTACTTTCAATTAAATTATGCGTTGTTTAATTATCAACAATGAATTAACCAGAGGGAGTCGGGCATGATTGGGATCCATGCTATTTAATGGAACTTTGGTAATGAATTAAGAGGTGTGGAAGTGAAAAGACTCCGAGTGGGATCCCCGGGTGTTGAATGGTCAGATATTGGTTACCTTGGAGAGAGTTTTTATCAGAGGCAGATATGTGCTTGGCCTGTTAAATTTACCCATGCAGCGTTTGCTTTGCAGTGTTACTTGCAATGTCGCTCTCGTGAGGTCGCAACCAATCATAGCTTACTTTGGCCGCTTTTTTAATATTTTATTTTCAGCGATACCGTCATGGCAGGCACAACCATCAGAGAGGAGTAATCGCGAGCAATCAACTTGAGATGGATGCTAACCGTGGAGTTGGGAAAATGCTTCGAATAAAAATTAACGAAGTTTACCTGACAATTATTATAACTCTATTCAATTTTCAAGTCCAAAGTCATTTATCTTTATCTGTGTTTGTTGGGTAGCGACAACAATAGCAAAGCAGCCATACCCATATCCCTGCAAGAGATGTCTTTTACGGTAAAGTGGACCTCACAAGATCGCATTAAAAGTCAGCGGGTGTTGCTACTATATCTAATATATATATATTAAAAGGTCAATCTATTAATCTTCGCTCATTTACTATACTCCAACTTAATTCTCGCAGACGCATGCTCTATGCAAATCAATTCCAAGTGAAGTTGATGAAGTAGTGGTGAACATCATCCCTTCCTTCCCGCCTCGTAGCACAATGCCATAATAAATACCAACAGAGTATAATATAAAGTGTCCTGGTGCTCAATTGCCTGGGCTCGGAAAGTGGTATTCTATGATTGCTTATTAGCAACACCTCGGAACTAAGAAAAACTAGAAACTAATGGGCTCGGAAAGTGGTATTCTATGATTGCTTATTAGCAACACCTCGGAACTAAGAAAAACTAGAAACTAACTCGTTTAAACCTTTAAAAGAAAAAAATAGAATGCAAAAGATTATTGCCGCAGGCTACACCATGCGTCAAATTAATTTTTTTAATATAAAAAAATATTTAGATATTGTTAATATTTTTTGTTTTTATAGAAAAAAATTAAACCGTATGAGAATTAATTCGATGTAACCGGTCAAGTTAGCATATTTAAATGCAACTCAGATAATTAGTAAAAATATAGTTTAACTCAAAATAAATATTTAAGATAAAAATTCTTGTAAATATTAAGACGACAACATACTGGATAGATTCAGGTTAACTTATCAATCCACATATCAAGTTATGAGATCATTATAACCTCATAAGAAAAAAATTCAAGTCAACCCAGGTTAACGCGCCAAACCCGTAACCTAGGTTATGAGATGAAGATAACCTAACAGAAAGTAAGTTAAAACAAGTCATAAAGTCTAATTTTATATTAACTCAATGTTAAATGATGAAATTGAGAAAAAAAAATAAATTAGAAAAGAAGAAAAAAACTCCAGTTAATTAAGTCAGCCCGTTAAACTCGTGGGATAACCCCATACAAAATAAATTAAAAAAACTGTTAGTTTTTTACTAATGAAAAATCAATTAAAAATGAAACAAAAAAACAACTTGAATTAACTCTTTAAATCTGTGATCTAAATCACGAGGTGAAGATAATTTTATAGAAAATAAATTAAAAAAAAATCATGAAACTTGATTTTCAATCAACTCAATGTTAAAAAATAAAATTAAAAAAATCAATTAAAAAAATAAACAAAAAATTTAAATTAATCAAATTAACTTGCCAAACCTATTATTCAATTTATAAAATTAAGATAACTTCATAAAAAAAATTTTTTAAATAAATTTAATGTTAAAAATTAAAATCGATTTTTTTTAAATAAATTAAAAAAGGAAAGAAGAAACCAACACTATTCAAGTGTCTTAAAATGGTTAAAGTAAAATCTTCTTCTCTTTTAGTTTTTCTGTTAAATCAAATAGTGTTCTTAGTTCTTACCACTTCTCCGCATGAGACATCTTCAAGCACTAACAATGAGCAAACATGCGCTACCCTCCTCGCGTGGATTCTTCCATGAACTCGCGTCTAGAAATAAAGCTCCTATTTTACCCCCTAACCACATTCGAAATTACTCCAACTACGTTAGCCTACTCTCCTCATGCAAGACGCTGAACTCTCTACTTCAAATTCATGCTCGTTTGACAGTGTCAGGCCTTCAAAATGACCATTTAACTAATGCCCACCTCATTAAATCTTACCTATTGTTTCTGAAATGTAACTTTGCTCGTTTTCTGTTCGATTCTTTGCCAAACCCAAGTGTCATGCTATACAATTCAATAATTAGAGCGTATTCAAGAAAAAAAAATCACCAAGAAGGTATAAATATATACCATTGTATGTTGAATAAAGGCTTGGAGCCAGACAAGTATACTTTCACCTTTGTTTTGAAAGCTTGTTCTGGTGCGTTATACTTTAAAGAGGGTATTTTGGTACATAAGGATATAATCGTTAGAGGATTAGAGCGTGATGCTTTTATTGGGACTAGTCTTGTTGATATGTATTGTAAAATGGGTGATTTAAAGTTAGCTAGAAAAGTGTTCGATAAAATGCCTGAGAAAGATGTTGTAGCTTGGAGTGCAATGATTTTGGGTTTGTCACAGAGCGAGGATCCTATTGAGGTATTTGGGTTCATTAGGAGTATGCAGTTGAGTGGAGTGGAGCTCAATTTAGTCAGCATTTTGAACTTGGTTCCTGCCGTTTCGAGACTGGGTGATATTGATGCCTGTAGGTGTATTCATGGATATGTGATTAGAAGGGGTTTTGATGCAATTGTTTCGAATGGTTTGATTGATATGTACTCCAAGAGTGGGAATATAGATGTTGGTCGCCAGATTTTTGAGTATATGCCAGACAAGGATGATGTTTCATGGGGAACGATGATGGCAGGGTATGCACATAGCGGATGTTTTCTTGAGGTTTTGGAGTTGTTTGATCGTGGGAGAGGAGAGAATGTTAGGATGAATAAAGTATCTGTTACAAGTGCTCTTACGGCTGCTGCAGAGATGAGAGCTTTAGGGAGAGGTACAGAGATCCATGACTTTGCTAGACAACAAGGGATAGATTCAGATGTTGCAGTTGCTACTCCTATAATGACTATGTATGCTAGATGTGGAGAGGTGGACACAGCTAAGCAGTTGTTTCAGGGAATTAAAGGAAGGGATTTGGTTGCCTGGTCAGCAATTATAGCTGCTTGCGTTCAATCAGGGTATCCTCAAGAAGCACTGTCACTGTTTCGAAGTATGCAGAACGAAGGTTTGCAAGCAAACAAGGTCATTCTCTTGAGTTCACTTCCAGCTTGTGCGGAAGTATCATCCCTGAAATTGGGGAAAAGCATGCACTGCTGTGCTGTCAAGGCCAATGTTGATTTAGATATTTCAGTTGGAACAGCCTTGGTCTCCATGTATGCTAAATGTGGATTCTTTGCTTTGGCACTGACTCTATTTAATAGAATGCCATGCAAAGATGTAGTGACATGGAATGCTATGATAAATGGATACGCCCAAATTGGTGAACCATTTCCTGCATTAGAGATGTTCCATAAATTACAGCTATCTGAATTAAATCCAAACTCCGGAACTATGGTGGGTTTGCTTCCTGCATTTGCTCTTCTAAATGACCTGGACCAAGGATCCTGCATCCATGGGAAAATTATAAAGTGTGGTTTTGAATCTGAATGTCATGTAAAGACTGCTCTCATTGACATGTATGCTAAATGTGGAAGCTTGTCCGGGGCCGAGTTCTTGTTTCATAGAACAGGGTGTAGAAAGGATGAGGTGTCTTGGAATGTGATGATTGCTGGATACATGCACAATGGACATGCCAAAGATGCCTTTTATGCTTTTTGCCAGATGAAATTAGAGAACATCCAACCTAATATAGTCACAATTGTGACTGTCCTTCCTGCAGTAGCGCATCTGTCAGCCTTAAGGGCTGGCATGACTCTCCATGCATATGTTATCCGAATGGGATTTCAGTCTAAAACACCTGTTGGGAATTGTCTTATCGATATGTATGCTAAATGTGGATGGCTTGATCACTCTGAAAAGATATTCCATGAGATGAAGAATAAAGACACTGTCTCATGGAATGTTATGCTTGCAGGATATGCAGTTCATGGGCGCGGGAGCTGTGCTATTGAACTTTTCTCACGCATGCAGGACAGTGAAATCAGGCTTGATTCCTTTTCCTTCATCAACGTGTTGTCAGCTTGCAGGCATGCAGGTTTAATTGGAGAAGGGAGGAAAATATTTGATTCCATGAGCAAACAGCACCAGCTTGAACCAGATTTGGAACACTATGCTTGCATGGCAGATCTACTAGGTCGTGCTGGATTATTCAATGAAGTTTTGGACTTGATCAAGTCAATGCCAATGGAACCTGATGCTGGAGTGTGGGGAGCCTTATTGGGGGCATCTACAATGCATTCGAATGTGCAGTTAGCAGAATTTGCGCTGGATCATCTTGACAAACTAGAGCATAAAAATCTGACACATTATGCAGCTTTATCAAATACATATGCTAGATCTGGAAGGTGGGCAGATGTAGGCAATACAAGATCAAAGATAACCAAAACAGGACTAAGGAAAAGTCCAGGATATAGTTGGGTTTGAGGTTAAAGATACAGATGTTTTAAGAATTTCCATGCTTGCTCTGGGTGAGAATTAAGTGCATTCTGGAATGTTTTACTCGAAAAGATGGAGAACTGTGTGCAGAATGCAAAGGAAGAGGATGCAAAACTATTTCTTATAAGCTTCATGAAGGTTAGCCATCACTCTTATCCTCACAAGTTCTCATCATGCGTGGAATTTAGGTCAAACATGCTTGTTCTTTCAGATACTGAAAAATCCATTGCTAAACATGCATTAATTATTATTTAAGACTTTTGCAAGCATTTGACTTCGCATCACTACATAAATTAATTAGGACTCAGGTTGTCAAATGGCTAATGGTTTACAATTTATTTGCTAGGCGCTCAGTCAACCAAGACATATTTGGACAAGGAACCAAGACAACCTTATGTTGACATAATATCAAGTGCCACACATAATTTTCAGAAAGGAAAGACGGAGAAGGAAATATAAAAAGTAGAATGGTGACTGGCAAGATAAATTTTTTATTTTATTTTAGGATGCTTTCTGTGTTCATGAAATTCTTACTGGCTCCCAAAAAGGTGGAAGAAAAAAATTTGCGTTCACAGGGATTGTCTAACAAGTGATGTATCATCCATGTACCCATCATCAACGTTGTTCACGACCTCTTCGCATGCAATTATGATATCTTCTTGGACGGCTGTAAAACAGAGTTGATCGCACAAATCAATTTGTCGTACTATAACAATGTACAGTAACTTTTGGAACAAAAACATACAGGCCAAGTACCTTGCTCCTTTTCTGCCCAGCTTCCAGAAGACTTCCACTATTTTAAAAATTACAAAAACAATGTTGTAAGCATAACAATGTTGCAGAAAAGAAAATTGCTGCTAATAAATAGTGCCGATGTCAGATTTCTGTTTTCATCTTCTCTTTACCAGGAGCTCCTTCAGATGGTTTTTCTCTTCAATTCTTTTCATATCATCTTGCAACTTGTTGCATAAAGCCTAGATGATGTGAAAGAATGTAACAAAATAATCACCAAAAAGCAAAGGCCCAGATAGATTTCTTTGCACGCATAAAAGATTTGTAGAAGTGGACCATTTAACGCCAACAAGAGACATTACTACATCAGGAACAAAAGAATCAGTGCATATTTACCTTTAGCCATTCGCAGTCACAGCACTTAGGAGCAGGCATGATTTGCTTTTGAAATTTGGAGGAGAAGTGACTGAAGTGTAGCGAAGAATGTGTGGTGAATGAGAGGACTTAACTCCATGGTGTATACACACAATAAGGGGAGATGGATAAGGGATTCCACATAAATGGTAAAATAATCATTACTAGATCGTGAAAACTTGTAGGGAATGTATCTTGTTCAGAGAGATGAAATCTGCAGATAAATAGGAGGGAAACATGTGGGGAAAATAATTTGGTTTTCAGCAATTGTAGAGACCATCTGTGGGGGGGTAAGAAACAAAAATAACATCAAGGACAGTATAAAAATTATGTCGACACCCAATTACAACATGCAATTACAGTTTCAATTAACCCACTTTTTGTGTCCTAAATGTTAGCATAAAAAAGCATGCCTAATTGATTCTGACTAATGGGCAACTGATGCTGCAAAACCCTATATCGATTTCTGTTGCTTGCGTTGAATTCTTACTTGCGAAGGGAATTAGCCATAAGATCAATATTAAGTCGAATGCTGCAATGAACAACCACCTTGTATTTTGCTCTCGAAGATACAAGTTACTCATAAACATGTGCCTCATATCGATTGCTGTGCTGAGATTACTTGGTCCAAAGACAAATATCAAACGGACCTCAAAAAAACAAGGAAAAAAAAAAAACATAGACAGAAGCGCTGCATCTTTTTTAATGCTTCTTTTAGGCAGTGGGAAAACCTAAATTACTTAATTTAGAAGAATCAAAACAGATGACAATGTGTCCAAATTAGCCAAATCCTTGACACAATTTGCTGCCACTTTCTAAGGACTGTCTGGGAACTCCATGCTTTTTAACATCTTGATTCTTTTTTATATTTTTGAATTATTTTAAAGTGCTTTGTAAAAAATAATTTTTTTAAAATAAAAAATATTATTTTAATATATTAAAAAAAACACTTTAAAAACTAACCAATTTATCATCTTAATCCTCTTATTCTATGAAACAAAGATAGTTGGGCCAAAGAAATTCAACCTCCTTGTGAAAATTTATAACATGAGACGACAAAATGTACGGAAAATTGCAAGGAAATCCCAAGCCACGAAGGCTTTGATAACTGTTCCTAAAATAAAAAAAAAATCAGTCATAAATTAAAATGACATCTAATCCACTACTGCTAAAATAACAATACATTAAAAAAATAGAAAGGGCCGCGCCCAGCTGCGTGTAAGGAACGCACATTATGCAGCTGACACAAAAGCCAATACTAAAACGATTAATAAATTTCTTGAAAAGAATTCCGCCTAATACTTCGGCATTCCTCCCTCCAAAACCATCCTAGCTCTTGAAGAGCTAGCTGCCTCACGAGCAAAGCATACAGGATGAACACAATTCAGATCCTGGAACTACATGGCCAGCAATAATACAACCTGCCCTTTCAGGGTACAAAAGAGTGGCATCAATTGACCCCAGTCAACATAAAGGAAATTTTTTAATAAAAGGTTATGTAAATGCAGTTTATATATATATATATATATATATATATATATTCATACCAAAATGGCCCTAAATTTAACGATGCATAATAACATAAATATGCAATTTCTGTATAATAATGGTAAATTATAAAACGACCACACTGAAAAGATTTTTTGGATCCGCCACTGCTTACCTCTTAAGGAGAAATGAATACTTTACATCGCCAAGAAAACGAATCTAAATTTGGCAGTTCGTTTCTCAATTTTTGAACATATTGCTCCAAATTGTGTGCCTGCTCACTTATGATATCGGTAGAAATCGTATCTTCAGTTAGTTTGATTGCTGCCATCTGAGACAGTTGAAAATTCTCTCCAGCAAATTGGAGCTTTCTTGCAATCTCTTCACCACCAAGCATCACAAGTGTAACTAATACAGATCTAAGCTCATGCTTTGCTCCAGCTGTTAGAGACATGCCTTTCAAATGCTCTACCAGTGCTAACTCCTCATCAGCGCTACAGTGTCCAGAAATCATTTCATGCAAGGATTCTTGACCAAGAAAGGAGGGAAAGGAATCTGGGAATCAAGGATGAAGATACATACCTGCCAGGGCGAATCTTTCCTCTTTTCCGTTGACGCCTCAAGTCTCTAGCCTTACTAGTGACACTGGAGGTCACAGAAGAGGCAGAGCCCTTCCTTGTTCTGTTCATGAAATATAACAACCACATGAAGCAACTTGGATTGGCATAAACAGAAACATTTGGATGCATGAGAAACTACGTGGGAAAACAAGTAATTAAGCATGCCAACTGGAATAAGCTGATCATGCCAAATGACAGTAGCTTCAGTCTAGTTCAAACATGAGAGCTTGTGAGAGAGAGAGAAAGATAAGGAGCAGATGCATAAAAAATCTAAAATGGTATTAAAACAGAGGCGAAGAATAGGGAAGAGAAGAAATATCCAGGAAGAAGCCACTCAATTGCAAGAAGACAAGTTGAAGAGTAACAGTTATGACAGATAAATATGGCAAGGGCACAATGAAACTAACCCTCTCACCAATTCTAAAATCCCGTTTTTTAATAGTTGATGTGATTTTTTCTTCTTTGAAGAAGAAGAAAATTAATTGAAAGGGAGCTGTCATAATATTTATGGGCATGAGAATTATAGGACTGTAGCAAAGTGCATGCATCTGAATTACATTCAATAATGATGGCTTTGAACCACTAAATTAGTATGATAAGAAATTCAGAAAGAGATACCCTGTGGTGTAGGCACTCATGCCACTGAAATTACTGCTAGCTTCTGAAACAGTATCGTCATCCAGATCATTCATTGACCTTTCCTCTGACTGAAGCTTTGCTGCCAGAAGTAATCTTCTCTGTCGAACAGCTAAATAACGAGCCAAGTACTTCCCTACCTTCTCCAAACCTTCCTTGTATTCACTGATTAGTGTGCTTGCACAATCCAAAGCTGCATTCTTCACTGTCAATACCAGATTCTCTTGACTATGCATAAAAGCAACCCTCAAAGCCTCCTCCCAGTCCCTTCCACTAATTAACAAATTAATCCCACTGTTAACATCTCCCAAATACTCCAGAGCAATTTTGGCAGCCTCTCTTGGTTTACCTAGTGCTTGGAGCTCTTCACAAAGATCATGAGCAAGTTGCATTATCTCATTTTTTTCCATTTTAAGGAGCCCAGCAATAGAAAGCACCCCACTCCAATTACCGCAAGCACGATATGCCTTCAAGGCATTTTTCAAACTGGAACAACACAGATAAGTTGTTGCGGCATCCTCAAAGCATTTCTCATCACTAAGATGATCACCCCAGGCCTCAAGGGCTTGCATTTTTTTTGCAGGATCGGTAATCAATTGAAGACCCAGAGGAAATAATTGAGGATTTTTGTTCATGAGGTCCATACAATCTGAATAATAAGCGTCACCAGCAGAAACAATATGTCGGAGAGCCTTCTCAAACCGGTGTAACCGAAGGTCGATATTGTAGCTCATTATGAGGCTTGGCATGCGTTCTAATTCTTGTAGATAAGGAAGAAATTCCTTGGGGTCTCGTTGAGAGTTCAGTGCCACAATAGCTGCAAGGTTCAAATCATAAAGTCCCAAGGCAGCTTCGAATACAGCATCAGAATCAGATAACCACAACAGATGCTTTAGAGCTTCTTCAGCAGAAGGATAGGACATTCTCCTAGGGTCACTTGAACCTAATAATTCCATTTCACGAATAACTTTGATCCTTTCCAAAGCTTCTTCAAGCGCAGGAGGATCACTACGCGCCAGAGTGGTCAGAATACAAAGCTCCCTTGCAGGGCTTTCGGAAACTTGTTCCTCAAGAGCCTTCCTTATGGCCAGGAGCAGAGCAGAAACCTTACTGGAAGCATCAAAACCCATGACGTCCTTAGCTTGAACATCTCCACCTCCGTTTTGGTAGGGTGTAGAGATATAGTTTTTGTATAGAGTCTCCATAATGTTCTCGTTTTTTATGGAACAAATGAACTCAGTTATATAGCTCAAATTGTTAACCTGTTTGACAAATTCTGAAGCTGACTGAATAAAAGTTTGCCATCCACAATGGTCAACAATAACATTGAAATCTATTCTATGTTGCCTGACCAACAGCAGTGCATCCCTAAAACGCCTTTGGATCAAAGCATTGACAATTGAAGCAAGGACAAGCTTTCTAGGGTAAATGCATTCCAGATTTCCCCTAGTTGTCTGTATAACGACAGCAGCAGCATCACCATGCAGGACACCAATAATTTTGGCACCTCTTTCCCAAATATTTATGAAGTTCATGTTTTCTTCTTTTCTTCTGTTACCTGTGTGAACAAAGTTCTCATATTTTAACTCTAATTCTCCATGCAGTATATCACTGATTTCCACAGCAAAGAGAAAGTCTTGTTTGGTGGAAAGTATCAAATGTGTGATTACTTGATCAGCCAAATTAGAGTATAATGAGAAACTACTGCAGTTGTTGCATAGTACTTTCCCACCAAAATGCAGCCTCCCAATGTCATCAAGACCAAAAAGCAAGGGCTTTAACGACCCACTGTCACTGACCTGAGCCGCACTCATCCAAGGGCAAGATGATGAAAAGCTCATGTCATCATGTTTTGTTGAACCTCCAGTTCCAGCCAAGCCCAATATTGATGCATACTCAACAATTTTTCCTCCATCAAACTGAACAAAAGCAGAACATTTCTTAGCAGGATTAGGAGCAATGCCAATCACAAGCCCTTCCAAATAGTTCCTATGGGAAATCCTTGCATGCCAGCCTGATCCAGTTACCAAACTTGGTACATGATCCTCGGAACACACAAGTTCAATTTCCTGCAAATAGAAACCACTAAGTCCATCCTTGCCCGTTGAGCTGTGGGATGCACAATTACTTTGAGTTAAGCCATAATGCGAAACAGCAAGTAATATGTGAGAATCCAGCCAAGTGAGGTGTACAAAGGATCCAAAACCTGTATCAGAAATAGAAGCTTCAACACCAAATTCCTTTTCTTCAAGTTCCTCCCATGTATCCGGGTCAGGAAGTTCTACAACACCCAAAGAGCCATCTGATAAAAATGCAGCTACACTATTCTTAGAATTATTGGAATATAAAGCCAGGTCTCTTACTGCACTTGGAAATTTGAGGCTGAATAAATGAAGGGGAGGTGGCATCAGTGATAAAGAAAGTGGAGTTACAAGTATTTTGGAGCCATCAATGGCTAATGCTATTGAGTTCTCCACCACAGCAGAATTCCAGGCAAAGTTGTAACTTGTGATCTGGCCTCCAAGGGTCCAACAAATAAACTGTAGAGGCTTTACTGGATCCCACATGAGCCTCACTCCATCCTGTCTCGAGTATCTAACTTCATGTTTCAAATACCAATGATTGTTGCTGAAAAACCAGACCTTAACAGCATCGTATTTCTCACATCTAACAACAGATGCAAGAAGGTCCGAACTACAATTCCACTTAAGACTTTCGACCTTTGCATCCACTGCTTCTTTAATACTAAAAGAACTCCTCACCAATCCATTCTTCTCATAGAAAACTATATCAGGACACCTATTCTCCACTTTCCTATCATACACAGCAGCAATTTTCGCTCCACTCGGCATCCATTCCAAAACTGCCCCCATAAATATCTTTGAATCCGATGTAGAATGCAACGCACCTGAATCACGTTCCCAAACCTTAATCCTCTTAAGCATGAGAGAAGAATCACTCGCTTCACTTAAAGTCGCAAAATATTTCCCATCACCTCGCCATGAAACAGAACTCTCAAACATACCCTTGCCATCAAATTCACCTGAAATCCACAATCCAACCAATCCATAAAACCTTCAAAATCAATCTAACCTTAATAACATTATCAAATTTTACAAAACACAATTAGCAAAACGACCACAAACGCGTACTGAAATATGAAAACAGCTAAGAGTAACAACAGAGAGAGGTCCTTACTTACGTCAAGACCAGCACCATCACCATCACCATCACCATCACCATCACCATCACCATCACCAACTGCGGTTTCATGCAACAAATCCCAATCATGAGTCATAACTAGCATTTGTCGGAAACCAGTGAGGATAGCAAGCAAATCGCCGTCAGGACTCGGCGAGATACACTTAACACCGCCATTGACTTGACCAACGATTTCAGTTGAATTATGATCAACATTATGCAATAATAAAAGACCATTTTCCGTTCCAATAATTAAGGCTTCTTTCTCCAATAGATAATCAAATGCCGTAATTAAGTCTCCATCTTCCAATTCAATTTGATTAACCACCGACGACGCTAACAACAAGCTTTTCGATTTTCCATTCTGGTGAAACAAATAGAGAGAAATTTCGTAAAGTTGTTTTGTGGGTGGGTGCAGAGTGTAAATAAAAGGAGTGAGAGAGCGCATACTTGGAAAGAAGAAAGATCAGCTGTGTAAATGAAATTGTTGGAGGAAGCGAAGAACAGACGGTTGCGTTCGAAGTCGAAAGCGGAAAAGAGGAGAACTTCTTGCTGCGATTGTATTTCCAGATTCTGAGAGATCTCCGAGTGTAGCTTCAGGTTTTTCATTTTTTTTTTTTTTTCCTGTTGTTGTGAGCACAGAAATTCAGTGTCGACAGGTTTTATTACTTGTTAGGGTTTTAATTAAACCTTGAGGTATGCAACTCTGAATATTTAATGATTCGATCAGCCTAGTGGCCGGGAGGAAACTGGCTGGGGCCTTATTATGGGCTGTGAAGTTATTCAAATACGGGCTTGTTGAATTTTAATGGGTCGGCCTATGGGCCTTTAGGTCTTAGAAGATCGCTGTTTGAGAAGGATCCAGTAGCAGTCTTGCTTTGACTTTGAAATCGGCCCAAATATTTACCATTTATTTATTCGTTTTGAGTTTTCACTGTCATTTCTCCTCGTACGAAGGAGGATTTAGGTTTGCTGGTAAAATAAATTTTGCTTCTTCCTTTCTTTTAAATGTATGAAATTGCTGTGCTTTTAAAATTATTTGAAAATAAAAATTAATCTTAGTTGATAAAAAAAACAACACTGTTATTCTTGTTTGCTCGAAAGTTTGAGTTGTATTGCAAGTAATGATAGCATGAAAATAAATGTTCAATAATTTAAACTACATAAAAAGTATGGTTATTTAAAATTATCTTCAGTAATGAATTTTTTGTTGAGAGTAATGCTAAATAAAAAAATATGAAAATAATTTTTTAAAAAAACACACATTGTTAGGTCATGATCTTTTAATCTTTCATATGTTTTTTTTTTCTTTTTATATTTTATCAATGGGAGGGGGGGATAAAACGCTGCGTCAAAGGTTAGGTGAAATGGGACATGGGAGTGATCATCTGGTTCTTGTAGGCATAAATCTTAAACTTTTTTCCATTTTTTAGTGATTTATGTAGAGGTGCATTCACGGTTTGTATCCACCCGCGCATTTTTGCTTTCCTAGTCTTCCTCGTTTAGGATACCAACACGCACAGAATTTAATGATTACCATTTTTTAACATAAAAAGTGAAAATGGTAAGGAAAAGCATACGTAGAGTATATGCTTTTATTTTATGTATGTATGGTAAAAATTATATTTTAAAATATTTTTTATTTAGAAATATATCAAAATAGTATTATTATTATTATTATTATT
>Ga0325414_1004281_pt1 | contig 14904 bp, 4 predicted proteins | sample PopdelMetagenome_8_FD_206183 | JGI IMG/M metagenome (GOLD analysis project Ga0325414, IMG submission 206183) | Populus deltoides microbial communities from Bellville, Georgia, United States - Leaf-PdKOR-R3 | ecosystem: Host-associated > Plants > Phyllosphere > Phylloplane/Leaf | place: USA...
AGTTCGTAAGGGTCAAGTAGTAACAGCACCACAAAACTTTGCAGTGGTGAAGAAGGCTGGAAGCCAAGGGCTCGAGTGGGTATCATTCAAGACTAATGACAATGCACAAATCAGTCAATTGGCAGGACGAGTCTCTACCATCCGGGCCTTGCCTGACGAAGTGGTAGCAAACTCATTCCAGATCTCAAGGGAAGATGCCAGGAGGCTTAAGAATAACAGGGATGAAGTTAGTGTTCTTAGTGCATCCCGTCAATCAAAATATGAAAGGGATTAAGATTGCATCTATGCAATTGCAAACGGCTTTATGTATGAATCACTACGGAGAAAGAAATAAGACTTAGCGGCATAAAATGTGGTCTGGTTTTGTTCCTTGTACTATGCTCGTATTATGCAGAAAATAAAATGTTCTCTGTTTTTTTAGTCGGTTCTGCTTTCGTTACTATGATTTTTCCTTTCCATTTGATTAAAATTAAAAGCTTTTCCATCTATGAGGTAAAGGAAAATAAATAAATAAATAAAATGTTAAATATATGCCCTTATGTAAAGAACATATCTATGAAAAGACATTAACCTGATGTATATATTATTGATTTATGTGCTTTTTTTTTTTGTTTACATCATGTACTTAAAATATACTTAACCTGATGAGTAAGATTCTCGCTCAATTTAACAAAGGTTAAAGTGGGTTAAAGTGGATCGAATGAAAAACTTGATCCAACTAGATTTTTTTTTTTTTTTTGATCAAAATATAAGTAAATCCAACTAGATTTTATGATGATGAATACTTGATGATAGTATGAAATTATTATCCCTATTCTTACATTATGTCCAAAAGGACTATAATGAGATTATGTTGCATGACAATATTGCCTCTAGTAAATACTTAACAAAAAAACAACATAAAAAATTGAGAATGAGTTACCCCCGCACATGTAAGTTTTTTTTATTGGGCTTTGGCATCTGGGCTGAACATCACTTTGACCAAGTATTGCTAAGTTTTTATTTTGGTAATGAATTAGAAAATAATATAAAATTATTATATTTAATAGCTTGATTATATAGTAGATAATTATTGAATTTTATAACAAAGTATAGATTCCATCTATGAGATTTAAGTCAACCTATGAATGAGATGTTCTTCTAACACTTGTTAGCACTTAAATCTGAAATAATAGAGCAAATTGAAAAGTAATTCTCATTCAATAGTATGCATGCAGGCGAGACTCGAGACTTCTAGCCTTTCATATAGTATTGTAGAGTTGTATATGTGAAGTAGTTACATCATTCTTCATCCGAATCTACAAAACACAACGAAGATGGATTCAACTTATCTCTGGAGCTCTTTGTGTTACCTTTGCCTCTATCATTTTCTTCAGCTTAACATGGATTTTTTTCATCAACATGGATTCAACTTTCTCCTTATTTCTTTGTTTTTTTTTTTTTTTTCAATTCCTTTTTTGACAACTCCTTGTGCTATAATGGTGACTGAAGTGTAGATTGATCAATCGCCACACTTCTTTTAGAAAAGGATATTACATGTAAAAGTCCCCTTTCTCTAGCTTGTCCAATGGGGGAAAAGGCATGCAATGACTTCCTATCTACTTTGGAAGTTAATTAAAGCCCTTGAAGGCAGTAGCCACTAGCTAGTGCTAGCATGGAAAGCAAGAACATAAATGTTAAACTAAAGACGGGCCCTTAGTTTCCACTGGCACTACTTGTTTCAACTCTGAGCGTTCTTTGTCAACTTCAGCTTTTAAACACTTCGCATCATTCATTTTCTCTTCTTTGCTTTTTCCCCATAAAACACTATAAAGACCTGCGACCAACATCAGCCCACCCAAAACACTACAGCACAAGAAGTGGACAAAAGAAATTAAACAATGAAATAGTGATCATTAAATTTATAAAATTAGTGTAACCCAACTAATTTTATACCTTTATAGCCCAAAATTTAGATTCTCAAGCTATTTGTTTCCTCAATTGGGACCTTAATTTATTAGAAAATCTCAATTTATTTCCTATCTAAAAAAAGTAATTTTTTTAATACAAATCATCAAGTTCTCTTCAAGAAAATTTCTTTTGAATGCATAAATTTTAAAATCTAGACAAAATGAAAATGTTATATTAATAGATATAGATGAGAGCACCCAATTGAGAATTTTCAATATATCGAGGATCTGATTGAGAAACAAAATTCATATGGAAATCCAATTGAGAATTAGTGTATAACTTGGAAGACTTGTATAAGGTTTGAACAAAGAATTAAAGTACCTTCCCAAAGTGATGATCTCGCATAGTAGAATAGCAGAAAAGAACATTGTAAAGACCAAAGTGACTGGTGTAGACATGGCTAAAAACACTGGCCCTTTCTTCTCTATAATCCATGCTTGCAAGTAGAATGTAACACCAGTCACCACAATTCCCTATCACAAATTGAAATTATCTGAATTAATAATATATAGGCATTTTCTACAACATGTTTGGATAATGATATTTGATCTTCAAAGATATTTTTTCTAAATGGCTAAACAATAACATAGAGATCACCAATCAAGAATTTAAACTTCTTGATCATTGTGTTTCAGCCTAGTGGGTTGATTTGGGATTTGGGTTGGACTAGATTTTATAAAAAATAAAAAGAAATTGATAAAATAAAAAATTTAGATTAATCAGTAACCTGATTAATTCAATTAAAATTTATTGATTTAAAAAAAAATAATATTGTTTTGATTTTAAAAAGATTAATTCAAATTAATCTAAATTAACTTACTTAATTCATAACCTAAGCATTTACCTGAGTTAATATGTAAATTATATTTAATAACTATGCCGTAATAACAACGAATTAATGGTTCATAATATTATAGAAATTAAATATGAAAAGTCATTTTGGCAACTAAATTAATAATGAGAGGCAAAGAAGTATAAAGAACAGAAAAGAGAACTTACACAGTAAGCCACAGCAAGAAGTCTAACATTCCAGCCCAGCTCCCACTCACGAGGATCTCTTTCAAAGCCAATGGCAATGGCAAATAATTGAATTGTGCTTAGAAAGCACTGAAGAGTTATGAATAGAAGCTTTGATGGGTAATCTTTCAGAACCCGTCCCTGTCTCAAAACAGTAGCAAATTAGGTCATCATTACTAAAACCTCATACATGTTAGAGTATTCTAAAACATTGATAAACAGAAATTCAAAAGGTGGTCTTGGTGTTAGAATTTACAAGGGTTAGAATAGTTTATTCAATTATAGAATCATAGACACATAGAAGTGGCTAGACTAGATAGAGCTACCTGCAACACGAGCCATAAGCCCCATAAGATGTTGGACACGAACAAGAGGAAGCAACCCTTTATCCTGGTTTGGCTAGAAGGAACATGACTTACAATTCCATGGCTGTTATGGCTCTCAAAGAGGTGATGAATACACAGAAGATTAAAGTGGGGACCCTTGTATAAGGCAAGGGTTATTGCACCGGCAATACATGCTATTATCCCAACAATCTTCGCAATCCCTGAGACTGACCTCAATTTCAACACCTCCATTCTATAATCAAAATTTCATAGTTAAGTTTAATCCAAAGAAACTTTAATTTTAATCACAAACAAAACGTTTCAATTAATTTACAAATATATAAAATCGTAATTTATATTTTTTTGTTAATTCTGAACTGTAGTGTGTTAGTGTTAATGTATAAGGTTCCTTAGTCCATCCATGCTATATACATTACGTTACCAAGGTCACCATAATTAATTAAGTGTTAGCCTGTTAATCAGGTGTTCATTGTCAATGCCATGAATAATGAATGATTCTTAAGAGATTACTTGAGTTTTAAAGGGAGGGAAAATGAGTAGTAAAGCTATTTTTATTGGTGGGCTATAGTATAAATATCCTAGATTTAAAATGGATAAAAGCAAAATTAACGAGAATAGCTGGTGATTAACATATTAATGAAGACGAATTTTGATAATTAATTGATATCATAAAAAAAAAGATAAAGTTAAGATTTTGAATCAAATTTAAGAAACATTTGAATCAAATCACTTTATTAATTATCGTTCAAATCACTAATTTATCAGCAAACATTTGAATCAGATTCCACTGTATATATTCGTATGAAAAAGTGCTTATAATATCCATTAGTTTAATGAGTATATTGTACTAATTATTAGCCATTATTTATTTAATATATGTTCTAAGGTATTCCTACAGAATTTATACCCATCAAGTTTAGTGGTAGGGATAAATTCGAATAAAACACAGCAAAGAACTCGAACCAAATTGGGATCGATGATGTCATTGCTCATTTTAGATGCATGAAAAGCAATGATGTGACTAGTCTAATAATTGTTTGAGGAAGCACTAGGAGATCATAAATCTTCCAAACACAAGCAAAATTCTATGTTATTAAGTAGGTATCTATGTGTGAAAATATATTCAATTTTAGTAGATGTATTTGGAAAAAAAGAATTAATATTGTGTCACGCTACAGCTGTGAACATCAAAGGGGAGACACAAAACCTAGAGCCTCACCCTTCTTGCTTTTGCAATAATATCTCTAAACTACAAATACTTTAGTGTTGAACATCAACTTGCTTGTACTTAATAATGGGAGTTTGCCACTTACCTAAGTAGGAGTGCCAAGAAGAAAGTGACGACAGGAAGGCAGTTTGAAATTGCAGCAGCCAAAGTTGCAGATGCATAGACGATGCCAATACCAAATATATCCAAGCACAAACTAATCCTAAAATGGAAACCACAAAATTAAAGAAAATTCTCGAACTCTATAGAGACTAATTAGTTGATCATAAACACTCAGAATGAATATATTTTTTCTTAATTCTTTAGCCGGAAGAAAGTAAAGATCATGCACGTGCTCATGCTACATAGCATGAAGACAGTACATGTATCCTGGAGAAGGAAGAAAGTAGTTGTAAATTGAATTTGAATACATACCCAAATAGAGAGAGGAAGAAAATTTTGCAGAAGGTCACGAAGGATAGGGTTGGTCTATTTTTCCTATAGAATTCAAGATAAAAGTAAGGGTCAGCTTAATTTCAACATTATGATTAACTAATAAAGATCAAGAATTAGTTCATACAGGAGGGGAAAAAATGATAAACAGCATGAGAATTGAATTGAATTATACCATTCGAAATAGAAAGCAAAAGGGGCTAAGAAAAGAGTTGCTGCTGCCTGTCTATAGAAGACAAACACATAGTTGTTCATGCCACCATTGAAAGCAGCCTTGGATAGCATGAACATACCACCATAGATTGATTGCACTAAAAGCACAGCCAAATAAGGCTTCTTTTCACCCATTACTCAAATAAGATAGGTATATATGAGAACTACAAGTTTTTTTTCTAAGATTATGGTAGCTAGAACTTCAGTAATGTTTAAAGCTAGAAACAATAAATATACGGTGAAAGCTAGCTTACATGTTTGGTTATGATCATCAAGGTTTATATAAGTTCAACATTCAAAGGGCAATGATGAGAATATCCAATGAAAACTACTGGCCTCTTCTATTGGGATGTGTGTGGCCAAGATAGGAGGCTACTTTACTACTATAATAAGGGACCACCAAAAGGTTTTCTTATAATGGTGTCTCTATTCACTACTCATGCAGTCATTCATTTTTCATTTGTAACCCTTTTTCCATGAGAGGGACTTTGGTGGTATATCCAACTATCATATTTAGTTTCTTATCATGTGAGTATATACGTTCCCAAAATGGAATTTTCAACCACTCTGCCTTTGTATTTTTTTTTTTTTCCAAGAGGTCAGGACTTCTCCTTTGTTTTCACATAAAATAAAGAAATACAAAAGTTTTTGCTAGCTGTGAAGAACTTCTTTAGGGGGTTTGTATCCTTTGCAATTTTTTTTTAATTTTTAAATTTTTGGAAATAAAAATAGAAAACTTATTTTTTGGATTTCAAATAAAAAAACAGCAACCACTACAATTAATGTTGGATTTAAGGATTAGGTTTTAATACTAAAAAAGTTAGTGAATTTTAAATTTGAGGGACCATTATGATGGTAATAATATGATGAAGAATAAATAAAGAAATAACAGCAAACAAAACCTGAGACATATACAAACACTATCTTTAAAGATATTTTCTCCATACAATATTATCCCTTGTGATTCAAAATGTTCTTCCTCCAAAACAAGGGATGTATAAACAACAAGATAAAAATCATAAGGAAAAACCCAAAAAGGTTTAAAAAGTGTAAGAGAAGTGCATGGTATATATAAGTTGTTAGTTTGTAACAGTTAATGAGCAAAATAAATCAGGAAATGAAAGAGGTGTAGCTGTTATAAAAGTTTTTAAAGTAAAACAGTTATTAGGAAAATGTAGTTATTATCGTTAGGGTAATGTCGGGGTTGCCGCACTTTAAGATGTGAGCCTTTTGAGAGGTATGTTGTTGGGAAATGAGATAGTATTGGGTTTAATCATAAAATTATGATTAAATTTCAGGAGTCGCCACATAGTATTAAGGTTACTAAGAAACCTATAATATGTGAGAATCTGAGTAAGGGACTGATTGTGCAAAAGAAAAACGCATCACCCCAAGTACATCCTACTTAAAGTAAGTTGCATTGTTGTTTGATTATTTTTCTAAGTCAAGTTTCTATCTGTTGGTCTTCTTTTAAGGTCTAAGACAGATTTTCATTCATGAGAGAGTCTCTATCTTATTAGGTGAAATCATTGTCATTCTAAAGTTCAAATTTTAGTATCGCATTTATTTTTTACTTTGCATCTTTAATACCTGAGGGTGCCCTCTATTGTGTAGTTTTACACCCCTAAATATTAAAGTCTACATCTAAACCCTAATAAAAAATAAACAAAATGATTAGTAACGGGTTTTTGATATTTTGATTAAATCCTATTGAATAATCATAAATCGGTTACAATATCTATTTTTTTGTTTTTATTAAAACATGAGAAAGATGCAATTTTTTTTTATGAAAACATGCTTGGAAAACGTTTTAGGATTTAAGTGTATGCATGAAAACAAAATATTATTTTTTTTAAGGGGAAATTAATTTAAAAGTTTTTAGATTTTTTAGATTTTTTTAGAAAAATATTTAAGAGAAAACCGGGTATTTTAATACCAAATATATATCTTTCAGTGCAAATATACAGCATAATATTATACAAAATTGGTAGGAAAAACATGTGAGAAAATCATAATTTCTTTAAATGAACTTTGGATTTTTTTCATTTTTTAAAATATAATATAATATTATATTATTATTATTATTATTATTATTATTATTATTATTATTATTATTATTATTATTAAATATATGGGTTTGTCCCGGCCCGTCAAACAGGTTCGAACCTAGTCGGGTTGGGCTGACTAGAGGCCCAATAGATCTGCGCTCCTTTTTTTTTCTTGTTTTATGCTGGACCTGACCCAGCTTTCTAGTATAGGTTGAAACAGGTTCAGCTCGAGGCCCACATGGTCGCTGGCCTAGCCCAGCTACCTCGTGAATTATAATTTATGCTACATGCAGAAAGAATTATGGTTCTGCAAGCAGTGACTCTACCATAGGTAGTGGATGAAGAAAAGAGAGGGCAATAAAGATTACTTGATGTTAGGGCGGTGCAACTACTGGTCTGACTAAGCGGCTACCGTGAGGCTGGTGGAGAGAACGACGATTGGCATCAATTGCTAGAGTAGGAAAAAGATGAAATTTATAGAGGAGAGAGAGAACTTTGTGGTGGCTCCTTCTAACATAAGGTGGTCAACTAGTGGTTATACTAGTGACTTATGGTGGAGCTAGTGGTGGAAAAATTGGTGGTGATGACGGTTGGTGGCTGAAACGGTAGAGAGAGAGGGAAAGAAAAATGGAAGAAAAACTAGGGGGAGAAAACTAGTTTTTTTCATTTTTTTTTTTCACCCAATTTTCTCCTCATTCCAACCATGAAATCTATATCTATTTATAGGGGGTGGAAGAGAGACGTTTTGTCTCCACTGATGCCAAATCTTGGCCCTTGGTTCGACCCAGAAAGATCCTACCCATTGATTTCAAGAACTTATCATAGGCTGTCAGTTTTGTTGCAGGAAAAGAGCTGGTCAAGTTGACTACTTTGAAGCGGTGCCACAACCACTATGATGTCCATTAGTAAGAAGGGATTACACCGGCGTGTAGTCAGATGCCATCTGATTATTTTTGTGTAAGTTTTGTTCAATTTAGTACGGGGATGAGGCATAAAATGCCTTGAAAATGAGGTCACTTAAGCAGCCTCTCTAGAGAAGAGCATGAACAATCATCAACTCCAAAACAATGTTGTTTTGGTGTTTTTCACTTTAGTCTTTTGATTTCTGATTTCTCTTAATCACACCTCTGATTAGCTTTAAATTTTTAATTTTATGCAATTACACTCCTGATGAACTTCGATTTAAGTCCCATAATTCAACGCCTTTTTTATTTTGATCATTTGTCTCGAATTTCTTCAATTTAACCCCTAATTGGCCATTAAACTTTTAAATTTCTTTAATTTTACCCTTGATTTTAGCCGATTGGGTCCTTAGAGTTCGACACCCTTTTTTATTTTGGTCATTGACTGTGAATTTCTTCAAGTTAGCCCTTAATTGACCCCCAAAACTTTAATTTTCTTGCAATTTTACCATGTTCTGAATCAATTGACTTGGTAAAAATTAAATTTGATCTCCTAAAATTCCAATCTTCTCAATTAAGTTCAAATTGGGCTCTCAAACTTAATTTTTCACCAATTAAACATCTAATAAAATTAATTTGACCTATTTAAAGTATAATTAAGTCCTTGCACCTAATTAAATCCTTTTATTAGATCCAAATTAATTCTTAAACATAATTAAACTTTAATTTAGCTCATGATTAAATCAAATTGGCCAATTAATAATCTAATTGTATCCTACGGCTTAATTTTTATGCAGATCCATCCAATGATGATTTAATTTGACCTTGAGTCGTCTAATATTTAGGCTTATAATTTGTCCAAAATTGCAACTTAATCTTTCTATATGTTTGAAATCCTCCCCAGCCTGCTTTTCCAAGTCGCTAGTCTTCTTACTTTCTTTATTTTATTTCTTTATTTTTATTTTGGAAAGAAAAAATGTGAATTTGAGGAATAACCTAAAAATAGGTTATAACAGTCAAAATTGCACGTTCTTTATTGTTGTCTGCTTCTGTTCCTAGTGAGTTTTAAAGAAAAGTTGTTCTTAGTATTGTAAGTTTGATTAATATAATTTTATCTTCTCATATTTCTAGTTTTTATCCTTTTAAAAAGTTGTATAGGTATGCCCCTGATTATTCCTCCTTTATATTTTTTTGTTGTACTTGTTTCATTCTTCGTTCTCATGTAGAACACAATAGTTGTCCTCTCAATCTGTTATTTATGTCTTTCTTGGTTATGGTGAAGCTAAAAAAGAGTATCGTTGTTTTGATCCAATAACTCAGAAACTTTATGTGTCTCGTCATGTTATCTTTCTCGAGCATATACCTTTCTTTTATATTTCATCCACTACTCATAACTTGATTAAGTCTAATTTTATTTGTATAGATCTTTTTTTCTGAGGATTCTGGTAGTTTATCATCTCAGGTTTCTAATACCTCAAATACCCCTCCTCATGTTCGACCAATTCATACTGATCATTTTGCACGGTATTGACTCTTTACTCTCTAGCACACCTGAAGCTTCATTCTCCTCTACGGCCCCTCCAACTCTGTATAAGATTGTGGTTCTACCTCTACATCAATCCATACGCATTCGTAAGTCCATAAAGTTACTAGATTATTCTTATTCTTCATTATTTACTTCTTTTTTAGCTTCTATTCATTGTCTCTCTAAACTTTCTTCTTATAAAGAGGAATTCTTGATTCTTTTTAATAGCAAGCTATGGATAAAAAACTTTCTGCTTTGCATAAGACAGATACTTAGGATTTGGTTCCTCTACCTCCCAGTAAGAGTGTTGTTGGTTGTCATTGGGTGTATAAGATCAAGATTAATTCTGATGAATTTATTGAGCGATACAAAGATAGGTTGGTTACAAAAGAATACTTTCAACTGTATTGTATGGATTATGAGGAGATATTTGCCCCTGTTACAAAAATAACTATTATTCATACTCTTATTGCAGTAGCTTTGGTTCGTCAGTGACATATCTCTCAACTTGATATTAAAAATGCTAAATGGAGATCTTCAAGAAAAAGTTTATATGGCGCCCCCTCCTAGTGTTTCACATGACTCTAGGCATGTTTGTAAGCTCAAGAAAGCTTTACATGGTCTTAAACAAACACCTCGTACTTAGTTTGAGAAATTTTCTGTTGAGATCTCTTCTCTTGGATTTGTTTCTAGTAGTCATGATTCTGCTCTTTTTGTTAAGTGCATTGATGCATATCGTGTCATTTTATCTTTATATGTTGATGATATGATTATTATTGGTGATGACATTAATGGTATTTCAGTTTTAAAGACAGATTTAGCTAGATAGTTTGAAATGAAAGATTTGGGTTATCTATGACATTTCCTGGGTATTGAGGTAGTTTACTCACCTAAAGGTTACCTTCTTTTTCAGTTAAAATATGTTGCAGATATTCTTGAGCTGGTTAAACTTACTGATAAGCAGACTGTAGATACTCTTATTAAGGTTAACGCAAGGTATTCTTCTTTTGATGGTTTACCTTTGTCAGATCCTACTTTATACCGTACTATTGTTAGGAGCTTAGTATATCTCATTATTTCTTGCCTAGATATTGTATATGTTGTTAATGTTGTTAGTCATTTTGTTGCTTCTTTTACTAGCTACCAGTCATTGGGCAGTTGCTCTTTATATTTTGTGATATCTTTGAAGTACAGTCTTTTAGAATCTTTTATTATCATCTACCTCTTCCTTGGAGCTGCGTGCTTACTCTCATACTAATCATAATAGTGATTCTACATATCGCAAGTCTATTACTGGTTTCTATATCTTTTTAGATGTTTCTCTTATTTCTTGAAAGAATAAGAAATAATCTATTGTTTTTCAATCTTCAACCGAAACAGAATATCATGCTATGATATCTACTACTAAAGAGATTGTTTGATTATATTAGTTACTTGCAGATATGAAAGTCTTTCTTTCTCATTCTACTCTTATGTATTGTGACAACTAGAGTTCTATTCAGATTATTCACAACTCGGTTTTTCATGAACGAACTAAGTACATTGAGATCAATTGTCATTTTACTCATCATCATCTCAAGCATAACTCTATTACTTTGCCTTTTGTTTCTTCTTCTTTGCAGATTACAAATTTTCTTATCAAGTCACATTCTATTTCTCGTTTTCATTTTCGTTTTCTAGTTGGTAAATTATCGATGCTTGTAGTTGTCACATCGTGAGTTTAAGAGGAAATGTTAAGAAATATATTTTATTTTGTTTTATTTATTAATAGTAGAATATTATTTTTATTTTAACTTTTATATAATCTCTTTGAATGGAGTTTAAGATAATTTTTCTTAAGAATAAAGTGATTATGCAATATCAAATATGAAACCCTAGCCTTTTTCTTTTTTTCTTTTTTTCTTTTTCTTTGTTTAATTTGGATCGTTGAATAGCATGGACACCAAGCTACATTATTTGTTTATGTAGTGTTCTAGTTATGTAGCTTTTCTTGGTTTGGCATATCTGCATATCCATAAATTTTGTAGATTCGTTTTTGTTTTGTTTTTTCCTCTCTTTTTTTTAGTGTTTTAATGCAAATTATTGCCTATAAAAAAATTTAATAAATAAGATTTCATTGAGGTGAACGGTTCCGCTTTATAGATATGCGTAGACCTTGATATAGATATGCGTATTTTGTGGTTACGTACGTGATTGATAAAGTAAAGGTTAACATTCCTGGTTCTCATTTTTCGTCCGTTTATTTATTTGTATATGATTACTTTTTCTAAAGCATGATAATTATTATTTTTAATTATGTAATGGCCAGCAAACATTACATAAAGAGCTTTTTAGTATTACTCAAAGAATAAAGAATTCGATGATGCCTAGCTATTTCAAAGGCTTCAAGAACAAGAAACATCCTTCTATTAATTTAATCGATTATAACCATCCAATTTCAACCATTCTCATAAAATATGGCAAATTTTTAAATACCCATATCCCTATATATATATATATATATATATATATATATATATATTAATAATTTTATTATAAGCTTAAAGGGTATAGCTCAACTGGTCAGGTTCTGAGTTTACTTTTCAGAAATTACCAGTTCGAGTGCCACAAACCTTAGAGCTACTGGAGGTTTATATGGTCGTTAACTTTAAGATCTTTGAAGATTAGTTGAGATACGCGTAAATTAATCCAAACACCCATGATTATCAAAAAATAAAATAAAATAAAATAAAATAATTTTGTCACATTAAATTTTACGATTTAAAAGAGAGCATCAGGTTTCTAGATAGTTGAGAATTGAGTTAAATGTGTAGTTTTCATAGAAAGATTTCAAATTTCTAACATTATTTTGATTTTTTTGGAAACATAGAAAATGTTAAGGATCCAATAGCTACTTTAAAATGATAGAGATGTTGAACAGGTGCATTCTTACAGATAAAACATCTGCATATGCATGTGGGTGAAAATCATGTATAGTTCCTCTTCTTTATAATGAGGTCAAATCAAGTCATGTACTTCAAATTAGGTCAAATCAATCTTATTATTCCCTACTCCGAGTAAATTAAGATCGCAAAAGAAATTCTATATTACAAAAAAGAGAGAGACAAAAAAACCAGAGTAAAAATTAAATTCTTGAACTTTGATATGCATATTCAAAGTATTTTTGTTTTTCTTTCATCTTTGTATACATTTCTTTCTTCATCAGAAAATATATTTAGAATAATTAACTATTGATAATATATAATAGTTCCGGTGAAGTACTGTAAAATTTCTCGAGATCTCATATACCCAGTCCCATCACAATATACGACAATTACTTATCCGTTTAATTAGTAAATAATTGGATGAAAGGGACTTGAACCAACTTTAATTGAAAGTAAAATAGTTGATTTTGTCTAATTTAAAGCAAAGGGTAATTTAAAATAAAGAGACCAGAAGGCGACACCGAAGGCTCATATACATTTAATTAAATAAACGTGGCATCTACTTGATGACACCAACAATGAGATTCAGCAACTTCAAGATAACTTCTGTGTTCTTTCCTTCTCATTGGAAGAGGAAAGAGGCTGAAATTTTTATAACCTGATAGGTTTTTCCAAAGCAAATTAATTTTTATTCTTCCCACTTAAGTTCATGCAGCAATATTCAGAATCATGTTTAATTTTCTCCTTCGATCTTCTTGTTTTTCTTTTTTCTTTTTTTTTTCTTTGAGGTGTCAACTGTTTCAACAAAGCATTAAAGTTCCCTCAAATTTCAAAAAACAAATTGGCTAAAAAATATTTTTTTATGTTTTTAGATCATTTTAATGTGCTGATCTTAAAAATAATTTTTTAAAAATTAAAAATATATATCATTTAAATGCATTACTAAATAAAAAAACATTTTGAACCGTAACTATTACCATAATTCCAGATCCAAAAATATAATTCACTGACTTATCAATGCAGGTTCATGACTAGGCTAGGTCAATAGAAGAATAAAGACTTAAAAAAAACGATGTTGTTAAGTTTCAGTTTTTTTTTAAAAAAAATCTAAATTGACTTAATTCACCCGTGACTCTCGAGCTTTAATCAAGATTAGCCACATAATACGTCTTTTTGTTAAAGCGAGAGCCTCTAGTGGTAAAACAATATTTGCATATGGTCTGCCATGAATCTTCTTTGAAATGTCAAAGCAGTTTAATCACGTTTTCAAGAGACCATGAAATTGACCTATATATGTCTATGCATGCAAGTATCCTCGTGATTTAGCACATGCTAAATCAAGATATGGCATCATTTTCTCGTCCACAGGACTGGTACCTACGGTTCCAAATCTAGTTTGAACGTCGTCAATACAATATATATGGTCATTATAAAATATCAAGTGAATGAGTTTTGTTCTTGATAAATGGAGCTAGTACTATATATTTTCTTGAAAGAATTCTTTTGAATGAGAAAATTGATTAATTAATTTCAAGGTATCGGAATGAATTCTGTATGAAAGAGTCACAAAGACAACAAATCAAATTGTCCTGCAATTCTTAATTTATTCTCTTACAAATGGAGCATATATCCACTGATAAATTTGCAGCACGTCAAACATACGAAACAATAGTGTAGCTAGCGCATATATTCCTTTTGTAGGCATGAAAGCTAGGAAGACCAATCCTATACTTAATCTTCAGCCGTAGTTTAACTAGTTAGGTTTTAGATTTATTTTTTAAAAATTACTGGTTTAAGTTTTACAAACTTTAAAGTTAATCAAGATTTATATAACCGTTAATTTTAAAATTCATAAAATTAATCAAGATACACGTAAATGAATTAAAATAAATAAAAATACACGTAAATGAATTTAGATATCCGTATTAAAAAAAACATAAAGGTGATGGGTTTTCTTTAATGTTGATGTATGCAAAGGAAAGTCCGACGAAATTTGTGGCTGAATCCTGAATCAGCCCTTCCTCGCATCAAATTATGACATGTTTTTTAACTTGGAAAAGAGGAAAAGACTTCGATGAAGGCGGTCTACCAGAAAAGAAGGCATTGGTAAATTTCACCATCACAAAGTGACAGCCTATCATGCGTAACATAAATGTGACAATCCCTTCAACGACCTACCTACCTAGTCCTTTATTAAAGCTATGCTGTTTTAATCATTCATGATTCCCTTAATTTTTCTACAACGCCTTAATTGTTGATTACGAAATGCCTTGTGAATTCCTTGAAAACATGTGACTTTGATCCTCCCACGACTTGAG
>Ga0325414_1004282_pt1 | contig 14903 bp, 8 predicted proteins | sample PopdelMetagenome_8_FD_206183 | JGI IMG/M metagenome (GOLD analysis project Ga0325414, IMG submission 206183) | Populus deltoides microbial communities from Bellville, Georgia, United States - Leaf-PdKOR-R3 | ecosystem: Host-associated > Plants > Phyllosphere > Phylloplane/Leaf | place: USA...
TAGGATATATTTATCATTTATATTTTATAAAAAATCATTGCCCTTGCTTAATAAAAAACCGAAGTGAAGATTATTTAAAACCTTATTTGTTAGATTTATATAAAAAAATAAAATAAAAAATATTTTTTAAATATTTTAAAATATAGTTTTGTTTAAAATATTCATTCAGCTCAACCAACATAGATTAAAATAGTTTTTTAGAATAAGTAGACAAAAACAAGGGTGGCCATGTCAAAGCTATTAGCTACTTGACACTGTGGTGTTATAAAATGGACATTATAGTAACCAAGCCCAATAAAACACTTAAACTATATACTAAATTTAATGTATCCAGTGGATGCTCCCGGAAAATATACTTGGTCATCTTCCCTAGCTTGCATGTTGCATGTGCTCTTCGAATACAACTCTTATGTGATTTGCATTAATTAAACTTTTAGGGTTTGGGTGTAGGTCATTCCGAGTCTGGATCCAAAAGGGTTTGAGTTTGGGCTGGGGTCGGCGTCCAGACCCAAAATGGGTTTGGGTCCTTCCCTGTCCCTACCCAAAAGGGTTGGGGGCTGAGTCTTTGGCTAGACCCAATGGGGTTGGGGGCTAGGTGCGTGTCCGAACCCAAGGGGGTTTTGATTTGGGTCCCTATGTGTTCGGTCCCAATGGGGTTTGGGTTTGGGTCCTTCCCTGTTCGTACCCTAAATGGGTTAGGGTGGGTCAGAGTCCGAATCCAAGAGGGATGGGGGCTGGGTCCATATCCGGACCCAAAATGGGTTAAGGTGTGGGTTCTTTCCTGTCCGAACCCAAGAGGGTTGTGGGTTAGGTCTGTGGCTGGACCCAATCTGGTTGGGGGTGAGGTCCGTATCTAGACCCAAGAGAGTTTGGGTCTTTTCGTGTTCGGACCCAAGATGGTTTAGGTTTGGGTCCTTTCGAGTCCTAGACCTAATATGGGTTGGGTTAGCGTTTGGGTCTGGAACTAAGAAGGTTTAGGTTTAGGTCTTTCCCTGTCCAAAACCTAATTGGCTTGGGGTAGGGTCGATGTCCGGACCTAAGGGGTTGGGGGATGGGTGCATATCCGGACCCAAAAGGGTTTGGGTCCTTCCCAATATGATTGGGGTTGGGGTTGGGGTGTGGGTTCATACCCAAGGGTTTTTGGGTTTGGGTTCGTCCGTGTCTAGACCTAGAGGGGTTTGGGTGGGGTTCGGAGTCCGACCTAAGAGGATTGGGTTTGGGTCCTTCCGTGTCAGAACCCAAAATGGGTTTAGATGTGGATCCTTTCCTATTCAGACCCAAATGGGTTTGGGTTTGGGTCCTTCCATGTCTGGACCCAAAGGGGTTTAGGATGGGTTCGGAGTCTGGACCCAAGGGGTTTAGGTTTGGGGTTAGTGTTTGAACCCAAAATAGGTTTGGGTGTGGGTCTTTCCATTTCCAGGCAAAAAAAGGTTTAGAGATGGCTCCGTGGCTGGACCCAATGGGGCTAGGGGCGGGGTCTGTGCCCAAACCCAATGGGGATTGGGTTTGGGTCCTTTCGTGTCAGGACCCAAAATAGGTTTGGGTGTGAGTCCTTTCTTATCCAGACCCAAGGGGGTTTGGGTTTGGGTCCTTCCGTGTCCGTACCCAAAGGGGAAGGGGTTTGGGATGGGTTCGGAGTTCGGACCCAAGGAGTTTGAGGTCACCAGCTGGACTCAAAATGAATTTGGGTGTGGGTCCTTACATTTCCGGGGCCAAGAGGGTTGGGGGATGGCTCCGTGGCCGGACCCAATGGGGCTAAGGGCTGGGTCCTTGCTCAGACCCAAAGGGTTTGGATTTGGGTCCTTTTGTTTCCGGACCCAATAGGGTTGGGGTTAGCGTACTTTCGTGTCCGAACCCAAAGGGGTGTGGGATGGGTTCGAAGTCCGGATCCAAGAGGTTTGAGTTTAGGGTCAGCGTCTAAACCCAAAATGGGTTTTGGTGTGGGTCCTTCCCTGTCCGGACCCAAGAGGGTTGGGGTTTGGGTCCTTCCATGGTCGAACCAAAGAGTGTTTGGGTTGGGGTATGCGTCCAAACCCAAGACATGTGGGTCGCTTGACCCTAGAAAGGGGTCCATGTCAATAGACCCACTTGCCTGGTTGGGCAACAGGTAGTCTAGCCCAGCGCTAGGGCATGACAACCTAAGCATCATGTGTCTGCAACTTGGGGTACAACCCCTCCCGTATACAGCCTTGGAACTTGCATGGCTGGTGTTGTACTGGTGTTGTAACCCATTTTTGGGTCTCCGCATAAAAAATAAGAAAATACAAAAAAATCAAAAATATATGTTCGAAAAAACCCAAAAAATAATAACAATGAAAAAAGGATGCCAAAGCGCCTAAAAAATAGTCAAAAATTGATTGAGGAGGTTCAAAAATACAAAGATTGAAATTTGACAGTATTCTGTTGACTGATGAGAGCCTTGTTGACAAAGAAAATTCAATTTGAGGAAGAAAAATCCAAGATCAGATATTTATGAACTTGATTAAATTTTATTGAAGGTTTAATTAAATTTATGGAGGGTTTGATTGCAAGGAAAATTGATTTTGCAAGGAAAATTGATTTCGAAGTCAATTTGGGCTTTAATTGGAAGAAATTAAAGTTCTAAGGTCAAATTATAATTTTTTTAGAGTTAATTTGGTCAAATCAGGGGATTAATTGCATAAATATTGAAGTTTGATGACCAATTAGGGACTTAATTGAAGAAATCCGAAACCAATGACTAAACTGGAAAAGGCTTGTAAATAGAGGGGCTGTAATTAAAACCGAATCAGGGTCTAAATTGAAGAAATTAGAAGTTTACTGATCAATTAAGGGTCAAATTGCATAAATCAGAGACCAATGATCAATTTGGGAAAGGCAGCCAACTTCAGGGCCGAGGATTGAATTTGGCAGGATGCAATTGAATTGATTTTTAAAATCAAAATGACAATTGAGGACTTGATTGAACAAATCACAAATTGAAGACTGATTTGGACTTTGACACGCTTTTTGGGTTGGTGCTAGCCCATTTCATTTTCTTTATGTTGGGCTGTGCTGGCCCATTCCAATTAAATACCCGATTTTCATCAACTAAAAAATGAAAAAGGAAAAAAATGTTTTTTTGTGCATAAGACCAAGTGTCTCAAAGTTAAAAAATCATATCGGTTTTTTATCATTCATAAAAAAAAAATGTTTTAGCATGTATTTTGGTTTTAATAACTAGTTTATTAAAGTAAATAGAACATTGGCCAATATTTCAAAAAAATCAAAAAAATCTTTTTGTTTGGTTTTGATACCAGGGATTACGAATTTATACGTAAAACGTATTCCCGATATTAAAAAGTTTTATTTATTTCTTAATTTGCTTAGATTTTTTATTAGACCATAAAACAATGCAGCTTACCTTAAGTAGGGCGTATTTGGGGTGCTAATACCTTTCCTTTACGCAACTAGTCTCCGTACCTCATTTTTTAGACCAATTAGAGTTCTTAGTGACCAAAATATTAGGTGGCAACTCCCAATCCATATTTTACTAATAAGAGACAAGAATTCCTTTTCTTTTTATATGTTGCCACATAAACCTTTACAAATTTCCTTGAGTGTTGGATGATTGTCGCGACGCCACACACGTGTGACAGCTGGGAATGATTGCCCTTGCGCCAGGTGTTCTTGCCTGGGGCTGCAGCACACAATGCCCCCACAAAATGTGCAATCCACAGTGCAATGAGTCTTTGTGAACAGTACCATTTTTAGCACTATTCCAATCCACGATGCAATGAGTCTTGATGAACACGTATATGAGTTTGAAGTTCAAAGTGCATTTTGCTTAAGAAATACTAGATTTATAGGCCCGTGCTATATATAGTTGGCCAAAATAATTTTTTATTGATAAAAAATATTCAGTTGTTGCAACATGTTTTAAAAAACTAAAAAAAATCACAACACAGGGTATAGACCCAACTAAGCCAAATAAATTGGTGTAATTTAATTAGATATCAAAAGAACATACAACGATAATTTAATTAGATATCAAAAGAACATACAACGATAATAAATGAATTGAACTAAGCAAAACAAAGTTTTCATTAGAACCTGAATAGAAAAAATGCCTACAAAAATGAAAAAGGCAATAAAGCTCCTACAAAAATGAAAAAGGCAATAAAGCTCAAGTCATAGTCAACCCAACGTGGAAGAGCAAAACCAAAAAATAAAATAAAATAACAACTTAAGACAACTAAGTGAGCATGCCAAATTTGAAATCCGGGTTATAATACCAAGAAAAGACAATAGAAAACAAATAAAAATAACAATGAAGCCAAATTTGGAACAAATCTAACGTATAAGGATGAAATAATAAAAATTAATTAAAAAACAGCTCAAAAAAACCCGAGTCAACTCAGGTCAACTCGACAAATCCACGATCCAGTTGATGAGATTGGGATAACCAAATTAAAAGAAAATAAAAAAAATCCCGAAGCTGAATTTCAAAAATCAAAACTCGACATGGAATGATGAAACTGGAAAAAAAAGTATAAAAAAATAAAAACAAATAGGCCAATGTTAACCTTAATTAAGTTTTCAAACCTGTGACTCAGATCATGAAATCAATATCAACCCATAAAAAAATAAAGCTAAATTTACAACCAATCCAATATTAACAGATGAAAATAAAAAAAAAATTCTATTTTACAAAATAGCATAAAACAAAAAACTAGTAATAAAAAAAACAAGGACTGAATTTTAAATCAAAACAAATGAGAGGATAACATACAATTTGTTATTAAATGATAAAATTAAAAAAAATCAATTTCATGAAAGGTCCTAAAAAAAAGTAATTAAAAGAATGAAAATTAAATTTAAAAAATAAAATAAGAGGAAAACCTTTAATTTTTATTGAAAGGTGAAATAAAAAACACTTTTAAATTTTATAAAAGGACTCAAAATAAAAACTTAGCAATCAAAAGCATAAAAATCAAATGTGAAATAATAATAAAATGATAGGACAATTTAAATTTTTTTTATAAGCTACCGTGAATTCTAAAGAGAGAATAGGAAAAAAAAGGGAAAAAATAGAGAATAAAATACCTCCAACTACAAATGATTGTTATACAAACTACACACACCTCTCTATATGCAAGAGCATGAAGCGCCACATATATATCCATCATGGAAGGGCATGTTTGGCTAATGAAGAAGGTAGAATGTGCCACCATAGCGTTGTGACCTCCTTTACTATGTGGTATGTGCATTACATATACTAGCCAAACTTACATTACCCGTTAACTACAACCCCTTATATTTTTTTTTAGAATCCAATTTGGTCCCTCGAGCCTTAATGATTTTGAATCAATAAAATTTAAACATATTTTGACAAATTGAACAGCAACTAAGCACCAGATCTTTTCTTTGACATCATGAGACCCTTATATATAGACAACTAGAATAAAAAAATTAAGTCAATTCCCAAAAAAAAAACTTGGAGGATCATGTTAAAAAAAAACTAAAATTGAAAAAAAAAGGGAAGAAATTATTTGTCCTGACCATGCAACTCAGTCCCTAATGGGACAAAATTATAGGAGCATAATATTTGTCAAAGTCTTAAATTTGATCCCCGAATCTTTAATTACAATAAACCAATAAAATAAAATTTTATTTTACAAAACCAAGCATCAACCAAACAAAAAAAATATTTCCTCGACACCTTGAGGTCCTCATTCGTAATTCGCAGACACATAAAACAATCCTTCAATCATATACCCATATTATTGCAATATCAAAGGAACAAATTAAGAAAAAATGAAGTATCAAAACATAAAAAATGCCAAAGACAAGAAAGAAAAAAAATAAAACCATTATAGATTACTATTGTAATCCACAATGATCTTTTTTGGGTTACAATAACTTCAAGAGAATATTTTTTAATATAATATTATGAAATACAATTTCATTCTTATATAATAAATTAAAAGAAAATAAAATAAAAGTTACATCAAGTATTCTTTTTAAGATATTTTTATAATTTACAATATTTGTTTTAGTAATACTAATGACTTACTGTTGATAATTTAATAATTGTAAAATTTTACATCTAAATGATATACAATTTAATTACCTCCACCACCCTTTTTATTTTGGATGTCATTACACTTTATACTTGGTGTTTTGAAAACTTTATACTTTCATCTTCTATTTTTCTTATGATTTCACTTTTTATCATTTGCTAAAGAGTTGTTGACTAATCATTAGAAATTGAGTTTTTTTTTTCTGATAAAATGCTATAAGTTGATCAAATAACTCTTAAAAAATTATCTTCCTTTTCAAAATAAAAATTATTAACCTTGTTGTTAGGGTAATACAGCCATTTTAACGTGATTTATTGGTCAATATCACATTGATTAGGACTAATCGGTCTTTTTATATTTTTTTTTGCACAATGAAAGTACTTAATCACCTTTAAGAGCAAAATAAATAAATAAAAAAAGTGGCATTAATAGGCTTTTCAGTCTTTTTCTTTTTCTAAACACAGTGTAATGATTTAATTACTCTTAAAATCATAAACTATTAAGCTGGCATCCATGGCCTTTTTTATATTTTCACCTGATTTTTTTGTTATAATTAAGTTAATAGAGGTGTGATTTGACATTTTAACAAACAAAAATATTATTTCAAATAATGTGATTAGCACTTACAATGTATGTACGAGCAAGTGGCAGGCACCCGCAACATTCATACAATGAGTGGGGCGTCATGTAATGAACGAAAGGTGAATTTCAAGATGGCATTCTAATTGTCACGGTGGCCCTTCTATCCCTATCAGCGTGTATAGTCAATGAACTTGCGGTTTGACGTGGGTAACATTTTCTTTTCTTTTCTTTTTTCTCTCCTTCTCGGTTTTTGCTTCTTACCCTTCTAATTCTCAAAGCAGCCATTCAATTTGTTTCTTCTTTTTATTTGATCTCAGTTTTTTTTATTACTATTCGTTTGAAATAATTTATAAAATTATATTTTTTTCTCAATTTTATCCTTCAATGTTTTTCATGTATCATATTTGGTCATCATTATTTTGATTGTTTTTTTTCCTTATCATTTTCTTGTTGTATTTTTTTTCAATTTCATCCCGAAATATTTTATTTCATTTAATTTTTATACTATATTTGGTCCTCATTCTTTTAATTTCTATTTTTTAATCATTTTCTTGATTTATTTTATTTTTCAATTTTGTTCCTCATTGTTTTATTTTGTTTAATTTTTTTATGAGATTTGGTTCTCATTTTTTTATTGCTATTTTTTTATTTTTAAATTTTTGATTATCGATAATTCAGTTTGTGATTTTTTTGGTTTGCCTTCAATAGGGGTAACTCAATCTCATGAATCAGATTATAATTTTTTAAAATTAGAACCATTTGACTTCGACCTTTTTTATGTTTTTTTAAATTGATTTTTTTCTGTTTCACCCTTCAACTTTAGGATATTAGGCCTTTAACTTCGTGATTTTTTTCACTTTTCTTTCTATAAGTTTTTCTCGATCTCATATCCCGAGTTACGGGTTAATCGAATTAACTTGGGTAACTCGAGTTTCTTTTCGATGTTTTTTTTATTGATTTTTTTTCAGTATACCCTTTATCATTTATTTTGCTTGAGAGTTGACATCTATTATTTTTTTTAATTTCTTTTGTATGAGGTTATCTCAACCACTCTATCGGGTTGCAAATTTGACATACTCATTTAAGTCAGGTTTTTTTAAAAAAAAAACAATTGATTTTTTAATGACTCAGGTCCCAAGTTTTTCTTGCTTTGTTAAAAATATTATCATCACCAAAACATCATATTTTTATGTTAAAAAAATTTAACTTTGCTCGTGGCATAGCGCAAGTCACCTATTTAGTAACTCTTAAGAATAAGCATATAATAGACAAGTAAAATATCATTTAAAAAAATTATTAGAAAAAAATTATTCATTTTACTCAATCTCATTTCATTTTAGTATGAATAGAAAAGAACGAACAAAGTGTTTTGCTTTCATTCATAAGCAAGCATATCCTTTATTTTCTTATTTTATTTTTATTACATGATTTATTACAAAAAAAAACATATTGGTGAATAACTGACATGAATTTTAAAAAAACATAAGTATTTTTTCCTGAAAAAAGAAGAGTAATTGATAAGATAAAAGTATAATACTTTCTAACTTCTATTAAAAAAATATGGATATTTTTTAATTTTAAATAGTATAGAAAGAAAAGTTAACTTTATTATTCTTGTGGTAGACACCATATTTTTTTTAAAAAAAATAGAAGGTTCAAAGTGTGATAGCATCCAAAATATAAGATGATAGAGGAAATTAACTCATGATATATTTGATTTTCATATAAAATAAATGATACACATGCTCATGTGTAAATAAAGTGAACTAGGCTTGATGTGTTTGAGTTTGCTCTCTTATCTAGTTCGATGTATATACACATTCAAGGTGACGTAATGATTTGTAACTTGAAGCCCAATTATATTTTGATAATTAAAGCTTTGTTGATTACTTGTTTTATATTAGCTCGTTTAATTATTTGTTATTTCTCCTACTTTTCATATATGTTCTCTACTTATGTGTTGCATGAGTGCGAATCGAGTCCTTGGATAATCACAATCTCAGATAACATGAGTTTTGTTATAATTATGTCACCATTCAACCTTTCAAAGAAGGCTTCTAGGTAAAAAGCAATAAATGAATTGATAAATATACATTTGGTTTTGTTATAATATTTTCGTATTATTTGTGTTAGAGCTCATTTTTAACTCCTTTTATTTTAACAAATCTTTAAAATTCACATTGTTAAAAAAAATGTATTTATATGATTTTTTTGAATTTCTAAAATTATTTTCATTCTTTTTAGTGAGGTAACAAGTCGATTTCCTCTCTCAATTCTTTCCTATGTCAACTACAATTTTCTCTCATAAACAACTATCTTAGCCCCCCAAACTTAAAACTTTTTTAAAAAGCATAATAAATACTCATCAAAACTCAAAATTAAACTTGAAATTCATAACTATTCTTCAACAATTTGAAATTTTACCACATCTAATAAGTCATCTTCAAATAAAAAAAATGGTGCTAGCTCAAGTAAGGAGGTTGTTTATGAGTAATAAGCACAAGTAAAGCTATGAAAAATATTTCTCAAGAAGTAGTGTTGTTCAATGTAGAATAGTAAATTTTCAAGACTTTGACGGCTTAGATTTTAAGAAATGGTTTGATCAAGTTGGATTAAACGATTTTATTTCAATTGACATGTCTTAAAATTCCATTTTGATTCAATAATTATGTATTAACATACTTGTGGTTATGGTGACAACGAAGATTTGTTTATTTGAAGTAGAGTTGATGGAATTGATATTATATGTACACTTAAAATCATGAATGATTATATTGATTCTAAATTCTTTAATATATCTCAAATTTACAAGACAAATGATTGGGTTGAACTTAAAAGGTTTCCATCTAAGATCATTTTTTATTGATGTTTGGTCATGAAATTAATGTTGATTATGATGTATTTTTTTTGATAACCCGGGGTGTCCGGGCCAACTTACACGCACCACGACTAATCCCCGGACCCACTGAATACCCTGCAAGCCCAGTAGGCAGATAAAGCACTGCGGGGGTGACAGACGTGCACGCTGAGGCTTGAACTCAGGATGCAGAGGCAAGGAAACCCTGCCAAGACCGCTGGGCCACAAGCCTCGGTGCAATGTATTTTCTTAATAAAATGTGGTTTGTCCCATAATATCCTAGCCTATTGTGTTTTTATTACTTATCTTTGAAAAACAAGGGATCAAACTTTGTGATATGGATGTAATGAAATATAGGTATGATCTTTTTTGTTAAGATAACTTTAAGTACCTAAGGATAAGTAATGTGTTAATTTTATCTTCGTTGAGAACCATGTCAACTAATAAAAAAAAATTAAGGATGAAATTGAGAAAAAAAAAACCTTTGGAACCATCTTCTTTCTAGTATAGGTTTAAAATTAAATTATGTGAGAGTTTTTATAACATGATCCAGTCGACTTAGCCAGTTCAAAAGTAACCTGACATACCGATAAAAAAAATATAAGGATGAAATTGAGAAAAAAAGTAATGAAATTGACAAAAAAAAAACTCTCAACCTGACTTCATGCCTAACTCAAGTTTAAAATTAAACCGTGTGAGAGTTATTTTGACGTAATTCAGTCATCTTGGCCAACTTAAAGGCAACTCAATTAATTGTTAAAAAAATATAAGAATGAAATTAAGAAAAAAATGACGAAATTAAAAGAAAAAAAGAGAAGGAAAATGAAAAAAATGTATGAATTGAAAAAAAAAAGCCCAAGTAATATGTTATAATTAAATTAACATTATTGATTAAATAACATATGTGAAATAAAACATAAAACATAAAACAAATCCATTTATTCCAAATTAAAAATTCCAATATTGGTCAATAATCAATATGTAAGCACAGTGACAAAGTCTTGGCACCCTGAATTTCGCGTTGAAAACTTCTCAATTTGTGCTTTTGGGTATAGTATAGGTATCAATATATATTTATGTAGACTATAATTATAAGTCTACTTAAACAATTCCCTTAGGGATAGATTAGCAATATTCTAATTTCATCCTTTCTATTTATTATATCACTCGTTTGTAATACAACAACATGAGAGAATTAACATAGATGACCACTTTGTGCTGGCCAGGAAGGTTTGTGATTGCTTCTCATAAGGAAATCCTGCCTTTTTGGAGTCATCTGCTAACCATATAAATATACCATGAAGTTTTTTCGCATGTCTAAACTTACTACAAGCCTAAAAAACCCATTTTTAGGAGATAAACCCCCACTTCCATCAGTACCGAAGCTCACTAAAACCTTTCCTCCCTTATAATTAGAGGTCTGAGTCTCAAAATGATCAAAGAATTGAGAAATAGTTGTCCCCTTGTCATAGGCATAAAATTGAAAATTAACATAGTCTATTAGATGTCCATACTTCCTCCATAGGGCCAAGTAATATGGTTGCACAATCATTATCATACGGTGCTATTGATGCAATTGACACTATTTTTTGTTCCTTAAGGTGGGAAAGAAGGCGATCGATGCACTCAGCAAACGTATTTGTCTCCGCATCGAAGTGCTCATAGTCTATATCAATTCCATCTAGATCATACTCTCGAGCTATCTTTGTTATTGAACTGATAGTATTTAATCTGGGTTTGAAGAACACATACTGCCCTCTTATGGTATCACCTCCAAGACTAATACATACTTTGACATTTGAATGGAGGGCTTTGGTTGCTAAAACATGTGGTGGGCTAAGGTTGTCTTCATCCTAGTATGCTTTAAACCGACCATTGGTTGGTGAAGGAGAAGAACATGAGGTGCAGTCAATCATGAAGGAAAGAATGAAGTGAACTTTGACTTTGGAATTAATAGGGACATCTGAAAACTGAACACCTTTGCCTTCAGCTCCAATATACTGTCTAAAGAGCTTGGAGTTTGCTGGGGTTACTACCTGGATTGATGAAAATGCAGAGACTAACACTAGGAGGATAGGGATGAGATCCATGGCTGTTAGAACAAGTGAGTTGTGCTTATGTTTTGTGGTAGCTTGGAAGGTATTAGTGCAAGTGAATGATGACTAAATTATCATATACACTAGAGGCACTAAGTAGTTGTTTCTTTGCATTTGTCTGATTTGTGGTTTCAGAATAAAGTTTAGTTGGGCTTGGACTTGGGAAAGAGAGATTGAAGAAGACATCGGTGGTGCTTGAATATTTAGACTGATTTTTTTAGATTGTAAAAGGCTCCCAATAACATGCCAAGCAAATAAATCCATGCAAGTGAAGTCAAGAAGAAGGAAACTTTTATTAATTTAGTTTTAGAACGTGTTATTTGTGAGATAGTTCTTGTTTATGAATATTAAGTTTATATTATTCGATATCAATTCACGTTGGAAGTAGATGGTTCACGGGATTCTATTCTGCTTGATTTAATATTTCAACTTTGTTGGCAGATAGCATGTGAAAGACGCACAAATTAGGTGCGTAAGGAGTGTTATTTTTTGTTTACTCAATAATTTATTTTATTTTACATAATTAAATTTAAATTATTGTTAATAAGAAACAGGGTCCTAAAAACCCTCTCCTTTCCTATTTCTATTTGCCAATTATGATAGCCACAATCCTATATTAATTCAATGTTTTTTTTTTAGATAATGAGGTGGCTTTTAATGTTAATTAAAATAAAATTAAATAAAAAACTAGAATTCATCAACCTTTTAAAGTGGCATATGAGAAGAATCATAATGAATTCGCAAAGTGTTTCTTTTTTTCATTTTAGTTAATTTTTTTTATTTTATTATTTGATATTGTGTTGATTAGGAGTTTAATAGTTTGTCTTAATTTGTATTCTATGAGATTTTGCAATTTTGAAAAAACATTATGATAATAGGTTGATACTAGATTTCACAAAACAAAAATCAACTTTTTATTTGTATGAAATTTAATGTCAACTCTAGCCCTCTTTATTTTTCTTGCCTTTAGTTATTAATTTTATTTTTTATTTGATCTTTGGATGTTGTTTTGATTGGAATGTGAGATTTATAATTTATTTCAATCTATTTTTATGTTATTGGATTGATGCTCAATTTCACGAAAAAGAATTTGATTTTATTGTTTTTAGAAAAATTAAAAATAAACGGACCAAAATTGAAACAAAGAAAAAATGGGAGGCTTTCATTTAAAACAAAAATATGTTAGCGCCTAGATGTTTTTCAAAATCATTTCTGGTCCCTTTAATTTGAAAAATAAACGTTTTAGTCCAAAATTTTATTTTTCTTGCATTTTAGTTTTTTATGAAAGAGAGAGAAAGTTGATGAATAACCACTCCTTAACAATGAAATTTGTCATTTTTTTATGTAACAAGTTACATTTGATGATGAGAGATCTATTCAGGTCTTTTTTTCTCTTTATCTCACCCAAAAAATAGATTGGGACTTCAGAATTTATTTAGATTAAAGGTGAATTTTTTTAATTAATTGAATGTTACTTAAAGACAATAAATGAGTTTCTTGAGGTCATCTAAGGTGTTTTAAGTTGAACAAAAAAATCTTTAGCACTTGAAGTCAGTTGCTAAACTTTTCAATCACTTCTGATGGCTGGAATCTAGAACTACACTAACAAAAATTGGTCCAACCCACAATAATAGCGCGAGAAATAAACTAGAATATGCTAAAAATACCTATATATAAAAATTAATTTATATCAATTAGTTACCATTTTTATAAGAGTAAAACTCACCAGCAATTAAATTCATTTAGTTACTCTTATTAAAAAAGAAAAAAGGGATCATTTAGTTGTTTGAGTTAGTCAAAAAGGCATTTTAATTACCTTCCCGACTAATTAACATATTTTGAACATTATTTAATTTGCTCTCTTTCTTTATTTAGTTGGTGTAACTCAAGTAATTATTTATTTTCTACGTGAGATTGGCTATCTAATTAATTTCTATTGATTTTAATAAATACCTAAGATTTATTAGAATCAATTTATTTTAGTCTACATAATCAAGAGTTCATTTATGTTTGAGAAATTAAGATGCGAGCACCCCCAAAACATCCATTCGAAAGAACAATTACCCTTGATAAATAATTGGCCTTTATTTATTTCTATCGTCTACTGCCTAAAATCTCATTTTATTTATTTTATTATTATTATCATTCCTAAAATCTAATTAATTTCTATTGATTTTTGTTTTATTCACTATTTTTTATTAGGAATCAACAACATTAAGTTTTAGGTTTATGTTTTTTTCCTTTCATCCGCTAGGTCTCCATTCTTTCTCCTCTTTATTATCACTATACTTTTTCTTTAAAAAACACATTTGCTTAAATCACCCATAATTAGTAACAGTAATAAAGAACAAAGTAATAATTGAAAAGCAAGAGAAATTTAGAAATTATACTTGAGATTTATGAGTTAATTTAGAGGCCTCGAGGTTTGTCTATGGAGTTTGGGATAGAAATAAAGGAAGGAAATAGAGGTCCTGAACCAAGCAAGCTAAGAGAAAGAATGAAGAGGAAAAACTTTTTTTCAACACTCTTTCCTCGTTGCACCCTTTCATAATAGGTCCCCTATTTATAATTACAAGTGTTGTATAGCTATTGGTGAGCTTGGCAGCAACCATGATTATTTTGTGTGGTGGGCTTATCTTTCTTTTATGTACATAGATAAGCCAAAGAATCTAAACAAATGTTAAGTAATAGGGTATAATCTCCTATAAGGGAGATGGGATAAAAATAAGGAAGAAGAAAGATTTTTTTTTCATAAGAATTGCCATTACCCAATTTTTCATCCTTGATTTAAAAAAAATATGTTTTCGATGCATTACGGTCATTTGCATGATCATTTTGTGATTTTTGACTATTTTTATCTTGTTGATGTCTTTTTAAAAAATCAAAATTATGCTTTTGGTGAATTTTATTCATTAATACATTCATTTCATAATTCTTGGTTATTTTTCTTATCGAATTGACATTAATGTTGTTTTTTGTAAAAAGATAAAATACAAGAAAGCAAAATGAACAAATGGGCTAAAGTGCAAAAAAAAAAATTAAGGAAAAATAAAATAAAATAAGGATATTCTTAGAATAAAGGATAAAAAAAGAAAGAATATCTCTAAAAATAGTAGTATAAATAGTGATTGTATATATATAAAGAAACTCTAGCCACCATAAAATTATGCTCTTAGAATGACTCAATGACCCTGAGGTTCAAGACCCTATATTGAATCATTTTGTTCATATTCTTCTGGATAGTTTAATCATCTACGAACACTAAGTGGGGCATGCTGCCATGGAGGTGAGTGGAGAGATGCAACAATTTACTGAATAAGGATTGAT
>Ga0325414_1004283_pt1 | contig 14901 bp, 14 predicted proteins | sample PopdelMetagenome_8_FD_206183 | JGI IMG/M metagenome (GOLD analysis project Ga0325414, IMG submission 206183) | Populus deltoides microbial communities from Bellville, Georgia, United States - Leaf-PdKOR-R3 | ecosystem: Host-associated > Plants > Phyllosphere > Phylloplane/Leaf | place: USA...
CTCGTCATGATCCATCCACATATCGAAGAATCTGAATGGTTTCTTTATGTTCTGATCATTGCCAATAACCTTTACCACCATAGGAGAATGGTCTGACATACCCGAAGGCAAAAATCTCGCTTCCGACAATGGGAAGTTCAGATTCCACTTCTCATTGACAAACACTCTATCTAGTTTCCACATAATCAGATTATCAGGACATTGGTTCGACCAAGTATAATGCATACCTGAATACCGAAGATCATCTACTTTCACTTCTCGAATACATGTATCCAATCTGTCCATAGTACCAGCTCACGTGGTAGACCCTCCTAACCTGTCCGACTGGTTGCGGATAGCATTAAAGTCACCCATAAGAATCCACGGGGTTGACTCCCATCCATCACTACGACTCACTATATTAGACCATAATGCCTCACGTAAGGAAGCATTATTGTCTCCGTAAATAATTGAGGTATTGAAACAGATATTGGTAGCTAATATAATGACAGCAACATGAATAGCCTGGTCTGACATTCCGAAAACATCCACCTTCACCGTATCAGCATTCTAACAAACCCAAATATGACCATGACAAGAGAAATCATAATTATACAAGAAGGACCAATTACGCAGAAGAAGTTGAGAAACATTATCTTTATTCTTGTCTCTAACTCGAGTTTCAACCAAACCAAAAGGAGCTATCCTCTCTTGATGGATGAGTCGACACAATGCTGAATGCTTTATAGGATCATTCAAACCTCTAACATTCTAACATCCAATAATCATAGGAAAATAGAGAGGAGTGCAAACAACAACACAAAGATTACCTTGACGTGCCCCCTGGAGAGGAGCCAAATTTCTTATTCTTCTTTGAAGAGGCTTTTGAACCCTTTTTCTTTTTCTCTAGAGAGTCTCTAGCCTTAGAGTGTGTTTGGTATTGCGGTAACTGTTGTGGTTGTGATTTGAAAAAAGTTGTTTTATAAAAAGTACTTTTAGTTGAGGTTGGTTTGAAAAAATTGGTGTTTGGTTAAGAATGCTTTTGAAATTGAGGTTATAAAATAATTTAAAAATATATATTAATATTAATGGTTTTAAATTTGAATATTGTAGAATTAATTACTCCTATTACATCATGAAATAAAAAATACTTTATAAAAAATACTTTTTATTATTCCATTAAACTATTTATAATGTCATTACATACAAAATTCATCCGATAAGAACTACAATTTTCATAATTTTTTGAGGGTAGATAAAATATTATCAGGTTAATTCACTTTATACTAGTTTTTTTTTTAAATATTAAAAAAATTAACACACTTAAAAAAAAGAATTTCACGTGAACAGTGCAATTCTGAAATTCTTGCACTGTTCACATGCTCCACTGTTCAGTGAACAGTGGAGGCATGATACACTGTTCACTGAACAGTGTATCATGGTTGAATTCAAAGAGCCGCGCAAGAAAGCAGTATTTTTCTGCTTTCCATCTCCTTGCATTTCACACACAATTTATGGTGGGACCATGCACAGTAAATCACTTTTGTTTTGTTAACCAAATGTTTGCTTCGTGCGTTTTTGACAAAACGCAAACTCTAACGCGTAGCCAAACGTATTTTTAATAGCTAACTGATTATCAGTTTCCCTTTCGGTGGAATTCAGGGTTTTGAGGAGTTGTTAGGATCGTTGACGTCAACTCCTTATCAGTTCGTTCCCCATCTGTATCACCTCCCATTGCATCCATATCTTGATCTAAAGCAGTACTTGTAGCCCCCTGCTCCTGCTGCATGTCTCCTCGTAAATTCTTCAAGACAAGAGGAGAGGATGGATTTTCATCTTCATAACAATCAGCATTGCGCACATCTGATGCAGCATGGTCATTAATATTACAATCAGACATATGTATACCAGATGTTGAACAACCATTCTCATTACAATTACCCACTTTAGATGCCAAAGGATCATTCTCACCACTCACAGAACCCTTATTTCATTTACTAATTACCTGCCACTGAAACTGATTCTGCTTGTTATCCGTAGATTTAGAGTTCAGAGCTCCTACATTCCTCTTGCCCTCTGCCACCACTTTAAGATTATCAATGTTATTAGTAGCACATATCGCTGTGGTGTGTCCAAAGACACAGCTCAACCCCTTAACAATATGATCAGCATGAAGGGGGCCCCCAATAGCACTCGCTACACAGCTCAACCCCTTAATAGTTCAATACTCGAGAGGAACATTATACAACCTAACCCATACTGGAACTTTGGCCAAATCATCTTTCAAAAATTGCATGTTCGGTTGCCAACGTTTAAGAACCAAAGGTTTGTTTGCCATGGGGCTCCTTCCAGCATATTAGTGGCATGATCGACAGAATTAAAAGTGAAGAGGAAGAAACCATTATCCGAAGATAAAACTGTTGATAGACCGTAGGAGCCCTATATCAATAGAATTAACAACGGGATATGGTAATTTCTACCCCACAAAATGACCAACTAAGGTAGATTTCCAAAGTTCGCAGCCATCTTTAAATACATCAAGTGGAGGAGCTACTATCACACGACCATCAGTCATATTGGGGGGAGTAAAGTGCAGATTACGGACTAGATTAATACCAAGGGTCTTGCTACCCTCATTGTCATCAACATCAGAACCCTTCAAAGCATTTAAAAAATTCAATTTGGGTCTAAGGTTTAGCTGTTCTTGTTGTTGAGACCCTACCTTCACCTCATCAACTTTAGAACCCAACACATGGTTCATTTCTAGAACAACATTAGAAGCTTGGACAGTAGAGTGTTTCTCTATACTAACATCAGAATCAGCTTGAAAGTGAGAAATCCTCATCCTATGGCTATTCAGCATATCTTGTAGTTCTAATCTTAATATATGTCCAGACTTAACTTCATTATGTTGTTCAATGTTAGAGTTAACCATTGGAACATTTTCCATAGAAGAACATAGAGACATTATGGCAGCATACAAATACTAGAGAGAACAAAATTTTAAGAAGAGAAATTGAGTCCAAGAAGCAACCTAAGCTCAGAAATAAGAGCAACCTAATCTCATAAACAACAAGATTCAGATGAGTTCATGAAGAAAGAAGAGAATTATAGAATTACGAGGCCAGTATCTACCAGCACACTGATTGTAACGATGATCCGGTCGATCAAGATGTAGAGTAGGTTCCTACGAACAACATACTAAAAAATGGTAACGATCCAATGGTGAACAAAAGAGATCAAGCTACGACAACAGCACTCTGAAACTAGCAAAAAAAAAATGAAACTTTCCAAAGAACTGGACTTTATCTTTAAGCATGGCAAGGCCCTTCATGTCTATGACAGCCAGAAGAGAACCCGTGAAGAAAACCCATTCGCTCTGCTGCAACTTCACCATTTCTCCATAGTTCAAGAACTGAAAATGCTGAACAGTAGAAATATTGTGAGATCAATATCTCCCACTTCGTTGATTGGAACACAGATCCCGTTCGGTCAATGTTGAGAGAAGGTTGGAATGAACAATATAGTCAGAAATGAGAACGATCCAACGGTGGACGGAATAGATGTTGCTCCGACAGCACCACACACTCTCTCTCTCTCTCTCTCTCTCTCAGGTTTGGCTCCACTATTGTCCTTAATGTTGAAATAAAAGAAAAGGAATATAAGAGAATGACAAACATAAAGTAAAATACAAAAAATAAAAGATAAGGGAAAAAGAAAGCAAATCTGAAATTATTTTTTTTTGTTATGTTGCCTCCAAGCAAGTGCTTTTATTTTATATCTTTGGCTTGACACATCACATATTCATGGCTCATAGATTGGTTCAGCTAACTCCACGGAAGTAGTGAGTTATGTCGTCAAACCTTCATAAAAAGTTTTCAATCGATTCTCATTGACCTTAAGCACTTTTTTGTTTCTAAACTTAATCTGAACTACACCATAAGGAAAAACATTAGAAACAACAAAGGGTCAAATCCAATAAGAGCACAGCTTTCCAAGAAAAAGTTTCAAACGTGAATGATAAAGGACTTTGTCTCCAACATGAAACTCCTTTCTTGTAATCATTCGGTCATGAAGACTCATGGTCTTTTCTTTGTAAATCCTTGCATTCTCGTAGGCATTATTCTGTATCTCTTCTAACTCTTGCAATTGTAACTTCCTTGCAATCCAAGCGGCATCATAACAAAAGTTGCATTGCTTAATGACCCAAAAAGCTTTGTGTTCAAGTTCCACTAGTAAATGACATGCTTTCCCGTAAATCATCCTATAGGTGACATTCCTGTAAGTCATTTATAAGCATTTTGATAAGCCCCAAATGCATCACCCAGTCAGAGACTCCAATCTCGCCGGTTAAGTTGCATTGTCTTCTCCAAAATGGACTTGATTTATCGATTTGAAATTTCAGCTTGGCCATCATTCATTTAATGATGGTAAGCTGTGGAAGTTCAATGAGTCACACGGTACCTACGTAGTAATGCTTGCATTGAACGATTGAAAAAACAAGTGCCATGATCACTAATGATAGCTTTAGGAATTCCAAACTTGTCAAATATGTGAGTCCTGACAAAATCTAAAACAACATTAGCTTAGACAACCTTTGGTAGGTCATATTTAGGAAGGTTACCATGCATATAACATAGAAAAGGGGGAAATGAGGATAATTGAAGGTTCATTTAAACTATTGAAAAAAACTGGACAGATTTGGGTCTAAAAATGATAAAATTTTGGAAAAGTTTCTTTATATAAGTTATAGGCAAGGATGCTAGCTTTCCAATAAGTCTAACTGATGCGGATCAGCCCAACACCAAGCGTAATCATGCCAACGACCCATCGGAGGTGCCAATTGGGTCAATCAAAAGAGCTAGGGCAAAGAAGCTTAAAGAAGCATTGAATGGGCTTGTTCAGAACATATGGAACAAAATGGACCTAGAGGGGCTTGGGACATTTAAGGAGCAAGAAGGGCTATTTAATGATTTTCCTAACTTAGGAAGGAAAGTAATTAAATCAGCAACAAAGGAGGAAATTTATTTTCTTATTTGTCCAAGTTAAACAAGGAAATCCAAGCTAATCAAGGACATCAAGGGGGGCACCAACACAAATCTTCCAAATCAGATTTCTCCTAGTTTATTTGAGACTTTTTAAGGGTGACAAATCTGATTCTTGCATATTTAGCATGATAATTTTTGGAATTTTATTATTTTTATTATTTTCTTCATAGTTTTTGGGTTATTATTACTTATTTGGGTCAATTGTAAGTGGGCTTCATATAAGTCCACCTAAGGGGGGTCCATTAGGGTTTTCTTAAGTCTAGAGGTAGTATAAATAAAGGCATAACCAAAAATGTAAGGTTACACAATTTTCAGATCAATAAACTTCTTGCTGCACTTATTGTGTGTTGGTGGGATAATCTCCCTTCCTTGGTTCTCTAAAGAACTGAAAACGACTTATCGAAGAACAACTGTCTTCGTGGTGTCATCCTTATACTTCTCGTTCAAGAATCAATATTCGTTGGGTGGGGGTCTCCGTTTCCAATAGTGCTGGTGCCTAGGTACAAGTTATCTTTGTGTCACAATCCTATCAAACCTGATTTACTTGGCTTTCCGAGAAATGATGTCTTTGCGTGTGGGTTGCGTGACCACGAGATCACGAGGTTCACATCATTTGGTATCAGAGCTTGGCTCCATTAATCAGGTTATATCCTTCTGAAATTTTTGTTTCTTGTTGATTCCGTAAAAAAAAAATTCCTTAGTATCCAATTTCTTCTTCTCCTTGAATTTGCGGCATATAAAAATTTTTTGTTATTTCATTCTGTTATTTTTCAAAATATATCAATACCATAAAAAAAACAAAAGAGAAAAGAGAAAAGCAAAAAAAAAAATCACTTCAAAAAGATGTTTATTGGATTCTGCCGCAGAAAATTAAACAAGAAAAATTGTATCAACTCAACTCGGAATTAGATCAAATTTTATACTCTGATTACTGGGCTTCTAGTCGCACCACATATCAAATTTGGGATCAATTGGATATTGTTTGCTTTGGGTTTCCAAATTCGGGTCTAACTAGGTCTGATTCATAACGTTTTTGCGTCAGTATATCAAACCTTATCATAAATTTCTCAAACTTTATATTCTATCTATCTGGGTTGATATCACTATATCTAAAATTGTAACTCAATTGGACATCATTTACTTTAGGTTCCAGATTCAGACTTAACTCGTCGTAAACGAGTCTGTTTTGCGTCAACTTTTGAAATTTGCTTGCTTTCTGTTGTTTTCATTTCTTGCAGTTTATTTTCATCATATCCAACATATCTGGGTGTTGTTTCATTTTTTTTCATACTTTGTTTCTGTTTTTTTTATTCGAGTCTTCAATTTCGTTCATATTTCGGATAGACTCGCTTGCTACTCGCGAGACTATCATCACAGTTTTGTTTTGCTTGTTTTCTAGTTTTTATTGCTTCTTGAGTCATATATATTTGGATTGCGCTGCCAAGTTGGTTTTATTTGGTGTTGGTTTTGGTTTCGCAAGAATCGCAGGAAAGGGAGACGAGAGGTGTGAGCGTGTGAGGATATTAAGAGTAGTTTGAGCGAAACACGAGCGACGTGAGGATAATTTTTTTTTACCACTATCATGTCAGACCAAAACAACACACCACTCCATCCTGAGGGAGAACTTACGTTCCAAATGCAAGCCATGACGCAGATGATGGAGAGGATGAATTTTGTGATGGGAAATGTGTGTGACAGACTTGATAGAGTGGAGAAACGTGGTAATGAGGCTGGTACAAGCACCCAAAATGTGAGGAAGCTTAGGGCTGAACCGAAAGCAAACAATGGCAGTAAGGCCGAAAGGCCAAGGTGGGCTGATTATGAGGATTTTGAGGAGGCCGTTGATGATATTGGTGATGGTGGTTTTGAGGATGAGGCCACAGGCCATCGGGAAGGTTTTTGGCAGCCTAGAAACCGAAGGGATTATAGGAATAGAACCAGGGGCCAATTTGGCCAAAGGGAAAATTTTCGTAGTGTTGGGGGACATGCTGATTTAGATGGTGATTTGGATGCCATCAAACTGAAAATACCTTTTTTTCAAGATAAAAACGATCCCAAGGCATATTTGGAGTGGGAGAAAAAGGTGGATTGGATTTTTTATTGTCATAACTATTCGGAGGTGAAGAAAGTAAAATTAGTAGTCATCGAATTCACAGATTATGCACTGATATGGTGGGATCAGAATGTTATTAGTAGAAGGAGGAGTGGAGAGAGGCCGGTAGCGTCATGGGAGGGGATGAAAGCGTTGATGAGAAGGCGATTTGTGCCTAACCACTATTATAGAGATTTGTGTTTGAAATTGCAGGGTTTGAATCAGGGTTCTAGGTCCGTGGATGAGTATTTCAAGGAGATGGAGATTGCCATGATTCGGGCCAATGTGATTGAGGATAGATTTCTAAATGGGTTGAATAGGGACATTGCGAATGTTGTAGAATTACAACATTGTGTGGAATTGGAGGACATGGTCCCTATGGCAACGAAGGTGGAGAGGCAAATAAAAAGAAGGGGCAGTACACATTTTCAGACCAATTCGGCTTCATCTTCCTCAACATGGAGGCCGAATTTGAAGAGAGAGGGGGCTATCCAACCAAAGCCTTATGCAAAGGCCGAACCACCTAAGGCTAAAAAGGATACTCATATAGATGGGAAAGGTAAATCTGAATCTCAACCTACTCGTGATAGAGATATTAAATGCTTTAAGTGTTTAAGGAAGGGGCACATTGCATCTCAGTGTCCAAACGGAAGAGTTATGCTTACAAGAGACAATGGGGGGGAAGTTGAATCTGAAAGTGAAGAGATGCCACCTTTGATGGATTGTAGTGATGAGGAGATTGCATATCCTGTTGAGGGGTATACAAGCCATGTGGTTGAGTCCTAAACTTTGCTTTTCTACACGTTAAACCTAATTATCAAAACCAATTTGAGATTTGATTAGGAATTGTGCACCAATTTCAGGATTTGTAGATTAGGCTTCTTGAGCGAAGTTGAGGGAATTGTAGAATTTGTTAGAATGAGGTTAATTAAATTACTATAAGTTATTTTGAACATGAAATCATGCAAAAAAAAAATTACCAAAGAAAAATCAATGACCAAGGGATATGAGTGGCCGACCATGTGAGGGTTGAATGAAAGGAAATGAAATTCTGAATTTGTACCTGATAAATCTTATGATATGTGTTATGATGTGAACAATGAGTAAATGAGGCAAACTATTGCATGGAAAGGAAAAAGGGGACCCTTAGTCCTTTTAGGTCAAGTTCACCCAAGACCAGATTGAGTGGACGGAGGAAGAGTTTTAGCATGTTATATGTTAATGATGTATGAATTAGGTGTGGTAGGAAGTTTACTAATAATAAAAAACATGAAAACTTGATAATAGGAAACTTAGTGAATCAAACGCGTATCTTATGTGAGATAGAATCAAAATTTATTAACCATGAGTATAGCTTATGGTTTGGCTTAAGAAGAGTCATGAAATGGAGAAAAAAACATAGGAATGGTTGTCTTGAGAGAAAAAGGAAATTAAGATAATGGAAAGCTCATCTAAAAACCATTGACCAAAACTAGAAAGATTCGTCACCTTGGCCTAAAAATGATAACATTTGGAGGGGTTCTTCATAGAAGTTATAGTCAGGGATATTAGCTTTCCAACAAATCTGACTTCGTTTAATTTGGAGCTCTAGAACTACAAATATAGGTAAATATATGAGTAAAGGTCGAGTTGTCACCTCTGTTGGTAGATTTAACCAATTGGAAAAACAGGGAAACTTAGTCGTGTTAGGGGCAGAATCAAATTTCTTTCACTCAAAAGATAAGTGGTGCTAAGTCTTAGAGTTCAAAAGGAAATAAGCCGTATTCGAAACCGAATTGGTGATGATAGTTATAATTTAATGAATAACAATGATCTTAAGGGATAAAAAGGAAAACACAAATGTAAAAGAAGTCAACATTGTCGTTATTATTATTATCATTGTTATGAGAAATGTAACTTCAGTAAGAAATGATGTGGCATACTTGTGGATTTAAGAGGGACCGTATGAGGGGCACAAAATAACAACAACAAAGGAGTGTGAGCCGAGCTTCTGCAATAGGTATGTGATCTATACGTATACTTTTTACATAAAGATGATTTTGATAATCTGTTCAATTCTTGGATTTTAATAATCTTATCTATACGTATACTTTTACATAATACAAGAATCACTCTCACACGTTAAAATTAAAAAATTCAGAAGTAATATTCATTAATGGCTGCTGAAAATTAGGTTATATGTGTTTAAATAGTTCTTGAAAGTTAACTCTAATGGATTTATCATTGTGGGCTGAACTAACCCACATACAAAATTAACACAAAAACCTTAAACTGAAAAGCCAATAATCTGATTCAAAAAAGCCTTGGATCCTAACTCAAAACAAAGTTTTAATTAGGCCCAAATATGAAAGAAAATAATAAAAATAACTAATAACTCATTAAATAACATCAACTCTTTTTCCCTGTGTAATTAGGATGAATAAAGAATCCTTATAAGAAAAGGATTCTACATTAATGAATTCTTGCCACTTGGAGATTATATTGCAGCTCATTAAAGATCCTTATATAACTAGAAAATTCCTAAAATAAGCTCTTACATCCTTGTAGGAAAAGGATACTTGCCAAATAGGAAGTCCACAAGTCAAAGGAAATAAATAACAAAATTTATACAACATGTTTTGACCTATATCGGAAGTCATTCGAACTTTGATTCACTTGAAACTTTACCCCAACATAGACCAATACCTCCGAGATCTTCAGGTCAAGTTGCAGCTGATCCAACGATTACATTTAGAGTTATACTCATTCATGTAAAACTAGACAGTAAGAAATTTTACAATAAAATTTGAATTTGAACTTGCTCAGATCGTATCAGATTGGAACGTGTATGAGACGATCCGAGCAATGAAAAAACAATCAGATTCGGATTCTGACGTAAAATGCGCAACTGTCCAATTTTACAACAACAGTCATAATTCTCATTCCGATAGTTGAACAGGCTTAAGTTTTACATGGAGTCTCCTGACATGTTTTTCTACCTTGGGTTAAAATTTCAGATCAATCGGAATTCAGGAAGGCACTGCAATATTGGTCAATAAAGGTGTATGAATTTTGTTAATTATTTCCTTTTGACTTGTGGACTTCCTATTAGGCTAGGATTCTTTTTCTAAAAGGATGTGGCAGCTTGTTTTGAGAATCTCCTAGTTCTATAAGGATCTTTAATAGTCTGCAACATGATTTCCAAGTGTGGCAAGGATTCATTAATGTTTCAAAATCTTTTTCTTACAAGGATTCCTTATTCATCCTAGCTAAAACAAAGAAAGAAGACTTCAGAATTAATTCTACATTCAGATAAGATTTTATAGTCTATTTAAGACTTCTTAATGGTGACAAATCTGATGTAGCATATTTAGGACTTCTTAAAGTTTAGATCAAAGTTTAGCCGTTTGTAATACAACTGCTTGTGCAACCATAAACCCTGTTAGTCATGAGGTGAATGTTGATATTGGAGCTATGGGAGGTGATACATATAAGGAACACATTGATAAGGAGTCATTGTCACTGATCCCAACAAGTCCGCAAACTCTGACTTCCTCTGACGGGGAAACTTTTAATCAGTTAGCTAGTAAGGCTAGAGACTCTCTGAGAAAAAGAAAACGGGTTCTCTAGGCTCTTCAAAGAAGAATAAGAAATCTAGCTCCTCGCGGGGGGGGGCAAGTCAAGGTAATCATTTGGTGCTGTTTGGTACTCCTTTCTATTTTCCTATGATTATTGGATGTTGGAATGTTAGAGGTTTGAATGATCCCATAAAGCATTCAGAATTGCGTCGGCTCATCCATCAAGAGAGGATGGCTTTTTTTGGTTTGGTTGAAACTCAGGTTAGAGACAGGAATAAAGATAATTGGTCCTTCTTGTATAATTATGATTTCTCTTGTCGTGGTCGTATTTGGGTTTGTTGGAATGCTAATGTGGTGAAGGTGGATGTCCTGGGAATGTCAGACCAGGCTATTCATGTTTTTGTCATGATATTAGCTACCAATATTTGTTTCAATGCTTCAATCATTTACGGAGACAATAGTGCATCCTTATATGAGGCTTTATGGTCTGATATAGTGAGTCGTAGTGATGGATGGGAGTCAACCCCATGCATTCTTATGGGCGACTTTAATGCCATCCGTAACTAGTTAGAGAGGTTAGGAGGGTCTACTACGTGGGCTTATGGACAGATTAGAAACATGTATATGAGAAGCGAAAGTGGATGATCTTCGGTATTCTGGTATGCAATTATACTTGGACGAACCAATGTCTTGAGAATCTGATTATGCGAAAACTAGATAGAGTGCTTGTGAATGAGAAGTGGAATATGACCTTCCCATTATCAAAAGCGAGATTTTTGCCATCTGGTATGTCAGACCATTCTCCCATGCAAGGTTGTTAAAATCGCGTTTTGACTCGTAAAATCATACGATTTTACGAGTCAAAACATGCATTACGGGTTAAATCGCTTGAAAAAATAAAAAATGGGTAAAATCGGGTTGAAATCAAGTGAAATCGCAAAAATCGGATGAAATCGCGCAAAATCGTGATTTCAGGACCGATTTTGCGATTTTGATAAAATGAGGCCCTGAAACAAAATCTCCCCCTCTTGGACAGCTGTCAGATGCTTTGGTAAGAGCACAAGCTTCGCGGGCATGATTTGCTTTCCCTAGGATTTGGTTTAAGAAAAATACGGAAAGCCATTCACGTTTTGGTTTCTTCTGTGCATATTGTACAACATGCAATTATTAACAAAAATATCTAAAGGTGTTTTTACTGTATACTAGGAGGTATTAAAAGGAGAAACAACAATGTTTTTTTTTCCCGTCCTTTAATTTTTTTTTCCGTCCTTTAAATTTTTTCTACTATGTTTATTGATTTATTTTTCATTTTTGTTATTCTACGTAATGTTCACAAGGAATTAAGCTTAAAACTTTATTTTACTTTTTCTCTAAGTGGTTATCTTAATGTCAAAAAAGATTATGTCATTGAGTTAATGCTCAATTTTAAACAAAACAATTTAGTTTCATTGCTTGAAAAAAAATTTAAAATTCAAGGACCAAAATTTATCAGGAGGCAAATATTACTTTTAATATTATGATAGATTGTTGTTTAGAAAATCATGTTTGCAATTTAAAACAAAAATATTTTCATTAAAATGATTAAGAGATGCATTAATAAGAAAATAAAGTTTAGATTAAAGAAATATATTTTATCTACATATTTCAAATGCCTTGAATTTTAAAAAAAAATCTTTATTTTTATTTAAATCATGAATTTTTTATATATATATTTTAAAATTCCTTATGATTTTGTGATTTTACGATTCGTTTTTACGATCCGAGTTTGTGAACGGCTTTCCGTGCCGTGTTAAAATCGCGATTTTAACAACCTTGCTCCCATGGTGGTAAAAGTTGCTAGAAATGATCAGAACATAAAGAAACCATTCAGATTCTTTGATATGTGGATGGATCATGAAGAGTTCATGCTTGTGGTGAAGAAAGTATGGGATCAGAATTCAGGGGGCCGTCCAATGTATCAGCCGTGTTGCAAATTTAGAAAGCTAAAGCAGGAATTGAAACTGTTCAATATGACTAACTTCTCCAACATTTCTAATAGAATCAAAGATGCAAAAGATGAAATGGATAAGGCTCAACAGGCTATGCATACAACACATGGGAACACAACTTTGTGCATGCGAGAAAGGGATGTTGTTCGTAACTATGCTTCTACCGTCAGGGCTGAAGAGAGTTTCTTCAAACAGAAGGCTAGGATACAATGGCTTAGGTTAGAGGATCAGAATACTAGCTTCTTTCACAAATTAGTAAATGGAAGACATAATAGAAATAGGCTTCTCTCAGTTATAAAGGAGGATGGGGAGGTTGTAGAAGGATACAAGGCAGTCAAATCAGAAGTAATTGCGTACTTCTAAAGTGTGTTAGGAGTGAAACAGATGCCCGGGGGTTTGAATGAGGAAGTGGTAGAATCAGCAATTAACTTGAAATTGCCTTCAACGCAGCAGCATGTACTAGCTCAAGATGTAACAAAGGAGGAGATTAAGCATGCTATGTTTAGTTTGAAAAACAACAAAGCCCCTGGTCCGGATGGTTTCAATGCAGGTTTCTTCAAAAGAATATGGCACATAGTTGGGGAAGATGTAATCAACGCTGTTAGCTCCTTCTTTTACACTCGTAGAATGCTTAAAGAAATGAATGCTACATCAATTTCCCTTGTTCCTAAAGTTGCTAAACCTACGAGTTTGACAGATTTCCGTCCTATATCTTGCTGCAATACAGTTTACAAATGCATCGCTAAGATTCTAGCTTGTAAAATCAAAGCTATTTTGCAATCCTTAATAGGTCCGTATTAGACAGCTTTTATCTCTGGATGAAGAATCAGCGACAACATTCTTTTGTCTCAGGAACTAATGAAAGGCTATCATAAATCTACGGGACCTGCTCATTGTGCTATGAAGGTAGATTTGATGAAAGCTTATGACTCTGTCCGGTGGGATTTCGTTGATGCCACGTTAATAAAAATGGGATTTCCTCGAACAGTAACTGATTGGATCATGGTCTGTGTTACATCATGTCAATTCTCTATTAACATTAATGGTGAACTTGCAGGTTACTTTCAAGGGGGGAGAGGGCTGAGACAAGGTGACCCACTATCTCCATATTTGTTTGTTCTATGTATGGAAATCCTTTCGGGGCTGTTCCGCAAGATGAGTGCCGATCAAAACTTTAAGTTCCACTGGAGATGCAAGAAGGACAAAATTTCTCATCTTTGTTTTGCAAACGACTTGGTGATTTTTCAAAGGGGATGTAAACTCAATTCGAATGATAAAAAATGTACTCACTGAGTTTCAAGATCTATCAGGTCTGTATCCAAATCCAAACAAAAGTGACGTCTTCTTGAGCGATCTGTTAGATGCTGAGAAAGAATAGATTATTCATATTCTTGGGTTTAGAGAGGGGGAGCTTCCTATGAAATATTTGGGAGTGCCCCTTATCTCATCCAGAACTCTCTCGTATGCAGGACGAGTACAACTGATTAATTCAGTTTTATTTTCCATCCAGGTCTATTGGGCATCTCTCTTCCTCTTACCTGGGCAAGTAATAAAAAGTGTTGAGCAAATTATGAGATCCTTTCTTTGGTCAGGTTCAGATATGAGAACTACCAATGCTAAAGTGGCTTGGGAATAGGTATGTTTTCCAAAAAAGGAGGGGGGGCTAGGAATAAAAAGAATAACAGAATGGAACAAGATTGCTTTGTTGAAACACATATGGAACCTGTGCAATGACTCAGATGGCTCAATCTGGTCTACTTAGATTAGATCCAATCACAGATTGTCGGTCAAAGTAGCTTGGGAGCAACTAAGATTTCATAATCAGGTTGTTGAATGGCATGACATTGTGTGGTTCAAGAATGCTGTTCCAAGACATTCCTTTCTTCTATGGGTGGATGTCCAACAAAAGCTCAAAACTCAGGATAGACTTCATTGGTTTGGTATACATGGTCCCAATCGATGCTCACTTTGTCTCCTGATTACTATAAACAGGAGCTATACATCAGACTTCAAACTTTACGACAAGGATCTTTGAGTGTGGAAGAGTATGTGAAAGAGTTTGAGTTGCTGCTGATTCGATGTGAATTGATGGAACCCCAAGAGCAAACAATAGCTAGATTTCTTGGAGGGTTGAGGAAGGATATAGCTAATGTTGTTGAATTACAGCCGTACATCTTCCTTGAGGAAGTTATAAAGCTTGCAACTCGAGTAGAGAGGCAGCAGAAACGAGGAGGTGT